>JACCDQ012138602.1_pt1 | contig 21155 bp, 19 predicted proteins | sample 7446031 | NCBI WGS metagenome assembly JACCDQ01 (sample SAMN15323442, study PRJNA562643) | freshwater metagenome | isolation source: river surface water | place: USA:Blue River Watershed | collected 2017-08-17
ATGTTTGCCGATGTTCCTGAATTTCAGGGCTTGATTCGCTTGGCCTTGATGAAGTCACCCAGGATCCAGTGATCCTTCTGCGTGGTATCGGCCAGTTCCTTGCGTCCCGGGAGGCGCGCCTCGATGCCGCCCGCCTCCCGCTTCGCAATCACGTCGGGGCCCTGGCGCACCTTCAGCAGCAGGTCCGAAAGCTTCGCCCGCGTGCTGTTGAGGTCCGCCAGCATGTCTCCTTGCCCCCAATGGTTTGGCTATCTGAACTCTGTTCTCTACCGTCGCTCGCCTAGTCTGCGAAGAGGCCAACCTCTGCACCCTTAACGGGCGCCTTCATTTTGTACAGGCCGCCAATTCCCGGATGCTTCGCAATTATGTCGGCATCCAAGCCCTTCCGGATGGACGTGATGAACAACACATCGCCGACAAAGCACGGCATGGTCGGCGTGGGGATAGGCAGCTTCAGCGCCTGCAGGATCCGACCATCAGGCGCAATGCAATAAAGCGTTTGACCCCAAGCTCCAGCCGTCCAGTAGTTGCCGTCGACGTCACAAGCCGCACCGTCGGGATGCCCATCATCCTTCTTGAAGTGGGCGAGAGTGCGTTGATTGGAGATGTTTCCAGTTTTTGGATCAAAATCCCAGATATCCACCCGGCCAGCCGTGCTGTCCGAATGAAACATGGTGCGTCCATCGGCCGACCAAGCCAGACCGTTGCAGACGAAGTAGCCACTCGATTTGGTCTCGATTTTGCCGTCCCCTGTGACCCGGTACAGAGAAGCCGTTGCTTCCTTCTGGCTGCGTACTCGAGGATCCCGGCCACCGACCCAGAACGCACCGTCCGGCCCGACCTTCCCATCATTCAGGACATTGATTGCTGGCTCCGGAATTTCCGGCGTCAGGATTTCCATGCTGCCCGTCCGAGGGTCAAAAATCGCGACGTGGCGATGCAAAGCAACAACCCAGCGGCCGGACCGGCACACCCCGAAGCTGCCGATGGGTTGTCCGAGATTCCATTCCTGCCGTTTGCCATCTGTCAAACCGAGTGAAAAAATTCGGCCGCCAAATAGGTCAGCGAACAACAGCCTGTCGCCCTTCTGATCCCAAACGGGACTTTCGGTGACGTCAGAGTTTGTATCCCATACGGGCTCGAAATTCATATCCATCAATCAGGCTCCTGCTCAAAACGGGGTGGTGACAGTCGGGATCCACCACTCACATCATGCTTCCAGTGGCTGGTTCAGATTGACCATAATGGTAAGTGGTGAATAGCATGTCCGTTTTATAAAATTTTGCGATCGTTCAATCACCATCCGATTGGGTATGGCGACCGGGTTTCGCGCAAGTAATCCGGTCGCTGCGCCAACAACTGAGCTATCAGCTGATCGCCCGGCTCTGGGAGTGTCCATGTTGCGGCCGCGCAAGCGCAAAGTCACTCTCGTGACACAGTAAGATTAAGGATTCAGCGCTTGACGCCGGGGCGGCTTTCGCCTTTAACCATGTCGGCTCGGGTGTCATCGGCCTGGGTACGCGCCATGGCCGGTTCGGATGGGTCTGCCTGTACGCGTCGTGGCCGACTGGCCTCGGAGCGCTGGTCGGTTTCTTTGGATGCTGGTGCGATCGGTTTGCTTGCTGAAGCCGCTTGAGTGGCGGCATTGGCAACCGTTGCAGAGCTACTCGGCGCCGGCCCGGCAGGTAATGCCAACAGCTGAGGTTCTTCAGGCCTGGACTGGCTGAGCAGCAGTTCCAGCCCCATGCCCAGCACCAGTAGGATCACTATGGAAAGCACCGTCCACAGCACTTTGTTGCTGCCTGTTCTAACCCGGGAGGCGCGATCGGTGACCATGATATGTGCGTGTGATGCCACTACAAATTGGGTGCCAGCAGGCGCTGCAGGTCACGCTCTTGCATGCCGCGCCGTTTGGCCAGATCATGGAGCTGATCCTCGCCAATCTTGCCAACGCTGAAATAGGTGCTGTCGGGGTGGGCCAGATAAAAACCGCTGACGCTGGCAGCCGGGCTCATGGCCAGGCTTTCGGTCAGTGTCATGCCAATCTCGGCGCATTGCAACAGTTCGAACATGTCTTTCTTGACGCTGTGGTCGGGGCAGGCGGGGTAGCCCGGTGCCGGCCGGATGCCCAGGTACTTCTCCGCAATCAGGTCGGTGGCGGTGAGTGCCTCATCGGCTGCATAACCCCAGAGGTCGGTGCGCACTTTTTTGTGCAGGCACTCGGCGAAGGCTTCGGCCAGCCGGTCGGCCAGCGACTTGAACAGGATGGCGCTGTAGTCGTCGTGGGCCGCCAAAAACTGCGCTTCCTTTTTCTCGCTGCCGATGCCGGCGGTGACCGCGAAGACACCCACATAGTCTTTTAATCCCTTGCCGTCGAGCGACATGGGTTGCCGCGCTTCGCTCGCAATGACGTTTTTGGGCGCGACAAAATCAGCCAGGCAGCGGCTCGGGCGCATGACACCGTCAAAGTCTTCCTTGGCCGTCTGTTGGCGCAGGCCATACCAGGTCATGGCCACGCTGCTTCGGCTCTCGTCCGTATAAAGTTCGATGTCGTCGTCATTCACGCTGTTGGCGGGGTACAGGCCAATCACTGCATTGGCGCCGAGCCAGCGGCCCTCGACAATTTTCTTCAGCATGGCCTGGCCATCGGCATAGACCTTTCTGGCCTCCAAGCCGACCACTTCGTCGTCCAGAATCGCGGGGAACGGTCCGGCCAGGTCCCAGGTCTGGAAGAAAGGACCCCAGTCGATGAAATTGGCGAGCTCGCCGAGGTCGAAATTCTTGAAGACGCGCCGACCCAGAAACTTGGGTGTTGTTGGCCGGTAGCTTGACCAGTCGATCGGGGTCTTGTTGGCGCGAGCCTTGGTCAGCGGCCACAGCGGCGTTTGTTTCTTGTTGGCGTGTTGCTGGCGCACACGGGCGTAATCGGTATTGAGTTCTGCCACGAACGCTGGTGCGCCTTCGCCCAGCAGGCTTTGCGCCACACCCACGCTGCGCGAGGCGTCGGGCACATAGACCACCGGGCCTTCATAGTGCGGCGAAATCTTGACGGCGGTGTGGACCCGGCTGGTGGTCGCGCCCCCAATGAGAAGTGGCATCCTGCGCAAGCGAAAGTAATCGTCTTTCTGCATCTCGGCCGCCACGTACTGCATTTCTTCCAGGCTGGGCGTGATCAAGCCTGACAGGCCGATGATGTCGGCACCCTCGGCTTTCGCGCGCGCCAGAATTTCGTGGGCTGGCACCATGACGCCCATGTTGACCACGTCAAAGTTATTGCATTGCAGTACCACGGTCACGATGTTTTTGCCGATGTCATGCACGTCACCCTTGACCGTGGCCATGATGATCTTGCCTTTGGTGGCCACGTCGCGGCCGGCGGCCTCGTCCAGCCGTTTTTCCTCCTCGATATAGGGGATCAGATGGGCCACGGCCTGTTTCATGACGCGTGCGCTTTTCACGACCTGCGGCAAGAACATCTTGCCCTGGCCAAACAGGTCGCCAACGATGCTCATGCCGGCCATCAACGGGCCTTCAATCACATGCAGCGGGCGCCCACCCCGGGCCAGAATCGCCCGATAGGCCTCTTCGGTATCTTCGACGATGAAGTCGGTGATGCCGTGGACCATGGCATGGCTCAGGCGCTGTTCGACACCGACCGCCTGATCGGCCGTGCCGCGCCACTCGAGCTTTTTGCTATCGTCTTTGGCCGCGCCTTTGGCGCCTTCGGCAATTTCGACCAGGCGCTCGCCGGCGTCGGGTCGGCGGTTCAGCACCACGTCTTCGACGCGTTCGCGCAACTCGGGTTCCAGGTCGTCATAAACGCCGACCATGCCGGCATTGACGATGCCCATGTCCATGCCCGCCTTGATCGCGTGGTACAGGAACACGGTGTGGATGGCTTCACGCACCGGGTCGTTGCCGCGGAAGCTGAAAGAGACATTCGAGACCCCGCCGCTGACTTTGGCGCCGGGCAGGTTTTGCTTGATCCAGCGTGTGGCCTCGATGAAGTCGACCGCGTAGTTGTTGTGTTCCTCGATGCCGGTGGCAATGGCGAAGATGTTGGGATCAAAAATGATGTCTTCTGGCGGGAAACCCACCTCGTTCACCAGGATACGGTAGGCGCGCTCGCAAATCTGGATCTTGCGATCAAAAGTGTCGGCCTGGCCTTGTTCGTCAAAAGCCATCACCACCGCCGCAGCGCCGTAGCGGCGCAACAGCCTGGCCTGGTGTTTGAAGGCGTCCACACCCTCCTTCATGCTGATCGAATTCACCACTGCCTTGCCCTGCACACAGCGCAGTCCGGCCTCGATGACAGCCCATTTGCTGGAGTCGATCATCACCGGCACGCGGGAAATGTCTGGCTCTGAAGCGATCAGGTTCAGAAACCGGACCATGGCGGCCTGGCTGTCGAGCATGGCCTCATCCATGTTGATGTCGATGATCTGGGCGCCGTTTTCGACCTGCTGGCGAGCCACGCTGAGAGCTTGTTCGTAATCGCCGTTCAGGATCATGCGGGCGAAAGCCTTGGAGCCGGTGACGTTGGTGCGCTCCCCAATGTTGACAAAAGTGGCCACCTGAAACTTTGGGGACAGATCCTTCGCCCTGTCCCCAACACCTTTCAAGGCAACAGCCGATGGCACAGTGCCAATCGTCAACGGCTCCAGGCCGGACAATTTCATGGGGGGGACAACTATTTCTGACATGCAACTCACCTGTTGGCTAAATGGATCAGGTGAGCGTCGTTGAAGAAAATCCCAAGCCTGACAGGCGGTCTGGCCTGCTGCAACGCTCCTTGGAAGGGACGGATTTTAGGTGTATTGTGTCTGCACGCGTTAGCGCTCGGGATGATTTTGACAGTCGCGGACCACCATTATTAATTTCATAATGCAAAAAGTGGACTTGCGATAAGGTTCCTGACAGTTATTCGCTCTATAGTGTGGGAGTAATCAACCCATCAAATGCAAGAGGACAGGCATGGCCATTTCGAAAATCATCTACACACTCACCGACGAGGCTCCCCTGCTGGCGACGTGTTCCTTTCTTCCCGTCCTGCAAACCTTCACCGCGCCTGCGGGCATCGACATCGAGACCAGCGACATTTCGGTGGCAGCCCGTATCCTGGCCGAATTCCCCGATTATCTGACCGATGCACAGAAAGTACCCAACACCCTGGCTGAGCTCGGTCGGCTGACGCTGCTGCCGGACACCAACATCATCAAGCTGCCGAACATCAGCGCTTCGGTGCCGCAGTTGACTGCTGCCATCAAGGAGCTGCAGCAGCGTGGTTTCAAGATTCCCGATTTTCCTGAAACACCCAAATCCGAAGAAGAAAAGGCGATCAAGGCCCGATATGCCAGGTGCCTGGGCAGCTCGGTCAACCCGGTGCTGCGCGAGGGCAATTCCGACCGTCGCGCACCGGCAGCCGTCAAGCGTTATGCGCGCAAGAACCCGCATTCCATGGGGAAGTGGAGCATGGCCTCGCGTACCCATGTGGCGCACATGACGCATGGCGACTTCTACCACGGTGAAAAGTCGATGACGCTGGACAAGGCGCGTGACGTGCGTATGGAGCTGGTGGGCAAGAGTGGCAAGACCACGGTACTCAAACCCCTGACCAAGCTGCTCGCGGGTGAAATCATAGACAGCATGTTCATGAGCAAGAAGGCGCTCTGCGAGTTTTATGAAACGCAACTCGAAGATGCCCGAGAAACCGGCGTGATGTTCTCCCTGCACGTCAAGGCCACCATGATGAAGGTGTCGCACCCGATCGTCTTCGGCCATTGCGTCCGGATTTTCTACAAGGACGCGTTCGCAAAACACGCCAAGCTGTTTGAGGAACTGGGTGTCAATGTCAACAACGGCATGTCCAACCTATACGACAAGATTGCCAAGCTACCGGCTTCCCTGCGCGAAGAAATCGAGCGTGACCTGCATGCCTGTCACGAGCATCGCCCCGAGTTGGCCATGGTCGATTCGGCCAAGGGCATTTCCAACTTCCATTCGCCGAGTGACGTGATTGTCGACGCTTCCATGCCAGCCATGATCCGTATTGGCGGCAAGATGTGGGGCGCAGATGGCCGACCCAAAGACACCAAGGCCGTGATGCCCGAGAGCACTTTTGCCCGCATCTACCAGGAAATGATCAACTTCTGCAAGACGAATGGCAATTTCGATCCGGTGACCATGGGCACCGTGCCCAATGTCGGACTGATGGCGCAGCAGGCCGAGGAATACGGTTCACACGACAAGACCTTCGAGGCGCCCGAAGACGGCCAGGCCAATATCGTTGACATTGCCACCGGCGAAGTGCTGCTTTCGCAGGACGTCGAGACTGGCGACATCTGGCGCATGTGCCAGGTCAAGGATGCACCGATCCGTGACTGGGTCAAACTGGCTGTCACCCGTGCCCGCAATTCCGGCATGCCCGCCGTGTTCTGGCTCGACCCCTATCGTCCGCATGAAAACGAGCTGATCAAAAAGGTCGAGCTGTATCTGAAAGACCATGACACCACGGGCCTGGACATTCAGCACATGTCGCAGGTGCGCGCCATGCGTTACACGCTGGAGCGTGTGATCCGCGGGCTCGACACCATCTCGGTGACCGGCAACATCCTGCGTGATTACCTGACCGACCTGTTCCCGATCATGGAGCTGGGTACCAGCGCCAAGATGCTGTCGATCGTGCCCTTGATGGCCGGTGGCGGCATGTACGAAACCGGTGCCGGCGGCTCGGCGCCCAAACATGTCAAACAGCTGGTCGAAGAAAACCACCTGCGCTGGGATTCGCTCGGTGAGTTCCTCGCGATGGCCGTGTCGCTGGAAGATCTCGGCATCAAAACCGGCAACAAGAAAGCCACGATCCTGGCCAAGACGCTCGACGATGCCACCGGCAAATTGCTGGACAACCGCAAGTCACCGTCGGCCCGTACCGGCGAGCTTGACAACCGCGGCAGCCAGTTTTACCTGGCCATGTACTGGGCGCAGGCGCTGGCCGCGCAGACTGAAGACAAAGAACTGCAAGCGCATTTCGCGCCGCTCGCCAAGACACTGACTGACAACGAGGCTCAAATCACCGCCGAACTCCTGGCCGTGCAGGGAAAACCCGCTGACATCGGCGGCTATTACCTGGCGGACACGGAGAAGGTGAATGCGGTGATGCGGCCCAGCACCACCTTCAATGCCGCTTTGAAAGCCATGCGCGGCTGAGGGTCACATCAGGATTTGTGCCCTGCGGCGCAGATTTTGAGGGGCAGAGGGAGTGTTTCCTTCTGCCCTTTTTGTTGGTGCTTTAGATGTCTTCCCAGCGTCCGTTGTTGCCAGACTTGAACAGGGCGTCGAGGACACGCATGTTGCAGATGGCGTCCTCCAGTCCATAGGGCAGGGCAATTTCCCCGCGTACTGCCTGTGAGAAGGCATCACCCTGCAAGGTGTACATGTCGCAAGGTGCCAGGACCTCCGCCACTGCAGAGGCGCCGCCGGGCGCACTGGCATCGTCGACAAAAATTCGGGTGGCGCCGCCTAGCGGCGCGTTGAACGGAATCTCGAGCTCCAGGCGCTTCTTCGTGCCGATGACCTGCACACGCTGGTAGGGTACCGACTGGGTCGACACCGTGAAATCAAGCCGTCGCCCGCCACCAAAGTCCGCGATGGCCGTCACCGTGCGGTCGGTCCGAAAATCCGGGTCACGGTCGAACAGGGCCACCACGCGCAGTGGCTCGGCTTCAAACAGAAAACGCCCCGCCACAACGGCGTAGCAGCCGATATCGTAGAGTGCGCCACCACCGACTTCCGGCCTGTTGCGGATGTTGTCCGGCTGGCGGTTGAAGTAGGAAAAAAACGCCTGCACCGTGCGTAATTCACCCAGGGCGCCGCTACGCACGAGCTCGCGCGAGCGCAGCCATTGCGGGTGAAAGCGCACCATGAACGCCTCCATGATGTGCACCCTGTCGGCCACCTCGCGTAGCTCTTCGGCCTGGCGTGCGTTCATGGCAAAGGGTTTTTCGCAGAGCACGTGTTTGCCCGCGCGGGCGGCGGCCAGCGTCATGGCCACATGCTGGTCATTGGGCAGCGGGTTGTAGATGGCCTCGATGTCGGGGTCGGCAAACAGCTCGGCATACGAACCATAGGCCTTGGCGATACCCATCGCGTCAGCCACTTTTTGCGCCTGTGCCAGCGAGCGTGAGGCAATGGCGCCGATGTGGCTCCAATGGCCTCTTTGCATGGCAGGAATGACCTTCTCACGGCCGATTTTGGCCGTGCTCAGAATGCCCCAGTTGACTTTTTTCATGACGGTGTTTTCCTTGCTTCGGATCAGGCCGCTTCTTGGTAAAACACGTTTCTTTGCAACACGCGGCCAGGCAGTGGCGCCACTTTGTCGTGGATCGCGCCAATATGGTCGGGCGTGGTGCCACAGCAGCCACCCACGATGTTGACCAGACCCTCGGCGGCAAATTCAGCCACCAGGCGGCTGGTGTCGGCTGGGGTCTCGTCAAAACCGGTGTCACTCATCGGGTTGGGCAGGCCGGCGTTGGGGTAACAACTGATGAATGTGTCGGGCGCCGCACGTGCCAGTTCCTGGATGTAGGGCCGCATCAAGGCCGCGCCTAAAGCGCAGTTCAGGCCCACTGCCAGGGGCTGGGCGTGGCGCACGCTGTGCCAGAAGGCGGTGACAGTCTGGCCGCTCAGGATGCGGCCCGAAGCATCGGTCACGGTGCCGCTGATGATGATCGGCAAGCGCTCGCCCGAGGCCTCGAAAAACTCGTCAATCGCAAACAATGCCGCCTTGGCGTTGAGGGTGTCAAAAATGGTTTCCACCAGCAGCACATCGGCACCGCCCTGAACCAGTGCCTCGACCTGCTCGTAATAAGCGGCGCGCAATTGCTCGAACGTGATGTTGCGTGCACCGGGGTCGTTGACGTCAGGACTGATGCTGGCGGTTTTGGGTGTGGGGCCGAGCGCGCCCAGTACAAAACGTGGTTTCTCGGGCGTGGAAAACTTGTCGCAGGCGGCGCGCGCCAGCCGGGCCGAGACCAGGTTCATTTCGAAGGCCAGGTCAGCCATGTCGTAATCGGCCTGGGCCACGCTGGTGGCGCCAAAGGTGTTGGTCTCGATCATGTCCGCGCCGGCGGCCAGGTAACGTTCATGGATGTCAGTGATGACGTCCGGGCGCGTCAGACTCAGCAACTCGTTGTTGCCCTTCACATCCTTGGGAAAGTCCTTGAAACGTTCCCCACGGTACTGCGCCTCGTCAAGCTTGAAGCGCTGGATCATGGTGCCCATGGCGCCGTCGAGCACCATGATGCGGTGTTGCAAAATCTCGGGCAGCGCCTGGCCGCGGGTGTAGTGAGGGGTGATCATGCGGCATATTGTAGAAAACTGCCCTGCCACATGGCTATCACTTGGCCATCGAGCAATGGCCTCCACTGACGATTTGGCCGGAACCTGCTGCGATCAGCGGGGGTTCCTGGCGCAGGTTGATGGGCGGCGACGCGATCCAGTCCCAGGTCAGGAAAGCACCGAGCAGGAGCCAGAACGCCAGCTGCATGCGAACAGTTTGTGTCATCGGAGCTCCTTCAGAACCGGTAGTGCCGACGCACGCGCACGCCAACCAGTGTGCCGACAAAAGCCAGAGGGACCCAGAGCCAGCCGTGCAGGCTTCCCGTGGAAATTCCGCTGAGCATGGCGCCGATGTTGCAGCCAAAGGCCAGGCGCGAGCTGTAGCCCAGGATGAACCCGGCCACCATGCCGACCAGCCACTGCTGGCCCGTCAGGGGTGCGGTCGGGTTGTTGGCTTTGGCTGAGACCCAGAGTGCACCGCCCAGAATGCCGATATTGGTGATCGAGGTGACATCAAGTAGCACCGATTCACCGAGGCGTTGCGCGTTGCCGGACTGGCTCCAGAAGGCGTTGGCCGTGGCATCAAACCAGCCCAGGCTGACCGCGCCTTTGGCGACCCACAGGCCAAAGCCGTAGACTACGCCCCAGGGCTGGCCAGCAATGAGCAGGTTCAGCGTTGCCAGTGCGGTCAAGACGGCTGCGCCCCAGAGCCAGCGCTTGTCGAGCCAGCTCCGGCCAGGTCCGACCCAGCGGCGCACCAGCACCAGCACCAGGGCGAGCAGGCCCAAGGTGAGCGCCAACGCCGCCGGCGTGCCCAATGAGGTGCCCAGACTCACCGGTTCCAACTGCCCCAAAGCCAGCCAGCGGTCGATATGGACTGAGCCAAGGAAACTGCCGAGCATGAAAAGTGGCAAGATGCCCATGTTCAGCGGAAAGCCCAGCCCGGCTTTGTAGAGCGTGCCGGAGCCGCAACCATCGGCAATTTGCATGGTCAGGCCGAACAGGAACGCGCCCACCAGCAGGCTGAAGCTGGGTGGGCCCAGTGCGGCGTGCAACTCCGGGAAGTGCGCCAGCAAGGGCAAGGCGATCAGGCTACATGCCGCCAGCAAGACCACCTGGCCGGTTACACCTTGCGGATTGCGTTGTTCGATCAGCTGGCGCCAGCCCGTGGTAAAACCAAAGCGGGCAGCCGCCAGTGTGACGCCCATACCTACGCCCACCAGCATCAGCACGGCCTGTCGGATGGATACCTGCAAGGCCAGAAAAATGAAAAAGGCGGCCAGTATGGCCGCCAGCGGAAGTCGTTTCATGAACGGTATTACTTCAAGGTTTTGTCAGCCCACAGTTTGGCATCGATGGCCAGCTGTTGCACCCGACCCGGCACATTGTCCATCGGCAAGGCATTGCTGTCCTGGGTCCATTCCACCATCGAGCCTGGGTAGAGTTTGACGTTTTTCTGGCCCAGCACCTCCGACATGGCAAACCAGTTGGTGGCAGCCCAGTGGCCGGTATTGCAAAAAGCAACGGTTTCCTTGGCCGGGTTCAGCAAGCTTGAGGCGGCAACCTGGCGCGCCTGATCGGCACCGACCAGGCTTGAGGAACCAGGCGCAAACCATTTGGCGTTGTCCAGGCTGAGGGCGCCTTTGATGGTGCCGGCCGATTTGGCGCCAGCGTGACGTGTTTCACCCTGGAAAAAGGCGGCGGGACGGGCGTCGACCAGCACGGCATCGCCGGTTTTGACATGTTGCAGCACATCCTCTTTGGTGGCGATCAGACGCTTGTCAAGCTTGGGCGTGAAGTTGCTGGCCACCACTTTGGCAGCGGTCGCGTTTTGCGTCAGACCCGCTTGTTCCCAGGCCTTGACGCCACCGTTGAGCACCGACAACTCTTGCAGGCCGAGCACCTTGAGGGTCCAGTAGACACGGGCGGAACTGCCAAAGTCGCTGGCATCGGCGCCACTCGACACGACGACTGCGTGGGTTGACGCTGTCAGGCCCAGGCTCTGAACCAGGGCGGTGAGTTTTGGCAGGTCAGGCAGGTCACCCGGATTGCTGGCCGGGCCGCGCCACTGGCCGTAAGGCGCGTTGACAGCGCCTGGAATGTGCTGGGCGGCATAGACCTTGGCATCGCGGATGTCGATGATGCGGACGTTCGGGTCGTTCAGGCGGATCTGAAGTTCATTCGGGCTCAGCAGGGGTTGCGCAGCCGTCGCTGCAAGGGAGAGGGTCAGGCTGGTTAGCAGAGTGATGACTAATTTCATGGGGATTAGAAGAATATGGGTTGCGATGGAGCGCGATTATGGCGTTGTATAAATAATGTTGAAGGATGTTGTTTCTATGTGCTTATGCTCTAAGTGTATAAGGAAGTGATTTCAGCGACACGGATTGTGGGTCGGGCTGCATGCGGGACAATCGGCGATAACGATTGCGCGACGTCCGTTGTGCGCACGCTTGCATTCATTTAACGAGTCAACTTGTCCATCGAGTCTATTCTTCTAGAGGTTTTTGGCTACGCCAGCTTTCGCGGGCCGCAGCGGGACATCATCAACCATGTGGTGTCAGGTGGCGACGCGCTGGTACTGATGCCCACAGGTGGCGGCAAAAGCCTGTGTTACCAGATTCCTGCGATAACGCGCCAGCGCGCCGGCCTGGGCATCACGGTGGTGATTTCGCCGTTGATCGCGCTGATGCACGATCAGGTGGGTGCGCTGCATGAAGCCGGTGTGAGTGCCGCGTTTTTGAACTCCACGCTGACCAGCGACGAGGCCAATGAGACTGAGCAGCGCCTGCGCCGTGGCGAGATCACCTTGCTCTACGCGGCGCCGGAGCGCGTCACCACAACGCGTTTTCTGGCCTTGCTTGACGCGTTGTTCGAGCGCGGCCAGCTCAGCCTGTTTGCGATCGACGAAGCACATTGCGTGAGCCAGTGGGGGCATGATTTCCGGCCCGAATACCGCGCGCTCACGGTGCTACATGAGCGTTATGCCGACGTGCCACGCATGGCGCTGACTGCCACCGCCGACGCATTGACGCGCGCCGACATCGTGGAGCGGCTGCAACTGGAGTCGGCGGCGCAATTTGTCAGCAGCTTCGATCGGCCCAACATCCGATACACGATTGTCGAAAAAAAGGACGCCAGCACCCAGTTGCTGCGTTTCATCGAGCGCGAACACCCGAGCGAGGCGGGCGTGGTGTATTGCCAGTCGCGCAAGCGCGTGGATGAAATTGCCGCCATGCTGGCAGAAGCGGGCATTCATGCCTTGCCCTACCACGCCGGTCTCGACGCCCGGGTGCGCCAAGCCAATCAAAACGAGTTTTTGCGTGGTGAGGGTGTGGTGATGGTGGCGACCATCGCCTTTGGCATGGGCATCGACAAGCCCGACGTGCGTTTTGTCGCCCACCTCGACATGCCCAAAAACATTGAAGGTTATTACCAGGAAACCGGCCGCGCCGGGCGTGACGGCATGGCCGCCGACGCCTGGATGTGTTACGGCCTGCAGGATGTGGTCAACCAGCGCCGCATGATCGACGAAAGCCCGGCCGAGGAAGACTTCAAGCAGGGTCTGCGCTGCAAGCTTGACGCCCTGCTTGCGCTGGCTGAGGCCACCGATTGCCGTCGCGTGCGCTTGCTGCGCTACTTTGGAGAAATTTACGGGGAAGCCACTGCCGACGCGCCGGGCCGCCCCAAGCTACGCACGGCCACCTCGGGGGCCACATGTGGCAATTGTGACAACTGCCTGCACCCGCCTGAGGTCTGGGATGCGACCGATGCCGCACGCAAGTTGCTCTCCACCGTGTACCGGCTGCAGCAAAGCAGCGGGGTCACGTTTGGTGCCGGCCACACCATGGACATCGTGCGCGGCAAACGCACCGACAAGGTGGTGCAACGCGGCCATGAGGCCGTGAGCACCTTTGGCCTGGGCGCGGACTACAGCGAAAGCCAGTTGCGCGCGGTGATGCGCCAGCTGATTGCCGTCGGTGCCTTGCAGGTCTTCACCAGCGAAGGTTTCAGCACCTTGCATTTGACCGAAGGGTCGCGCGCCGTGTTGCGCGGCGAGGTGCCGGTTCGCCTGCGTGAGTCGACCAGCCAGCGCCCTGAAAAACGCAGCCGTGCCGTGCCCGCGCCAGTGGCGGCCAACCTTGGCCAGGATGCCATGGTGCGTTTCATCAACCTCAAGTCCTGGCGTTCCGAGGTGGCCAAGGCACACAACCTGCCTGCCTATGTGATTTTTCATGATGCAACGCTGGCTGCGATTGCCGAGCGCGCCCCGCGTTCGCTGGCTGATTTGCAGCACATCAGCGGCTTGGGCACACGCAAGCTCGAAGCCTATGGCGATGCCGTGCTGGCGGTGATCACGGGCGCGACCGACGCGCTGGCCGACGCGCACTCGGTCTAGCAAAGCTTTGACTTTGCTACACTGCTTTCATGTTTATGCATCAAATTCAGATCACAGGTTGTAGCGACCGGGGAGCCTGGCCCTGGCGTACCTGCTTCCGCTCGTCAGCGCCGGCCTGAATCTCCCACGTCTTGTCTGCTGGGGTGTCGAACAGGTCGTCGGCAGTTTTGCCCTCCCTCCTTAGAAAGATGCTTCCGTGATTTCCGAACTTGAATTCAATGCCTTAAGCACCCAGGGTTTCAATCGCATTCCGGTCGTGGCACAAGCCTTTGCCGACCTGGAGACCCCCCTCTCGCTCTACCTCAAACTGGCCAATAGCGCGCCATTCAGCTTTTTGCTGGAGTCGGTGGTGGGCGGCGAGCGTTTTGGCCGTTACAGCTTCATTGGCCTGCCTGCGCGCACGCTCTTGCGCGTCAGTGGTTTTGGTGATGCGGCATCCACAGAGGTGGTGACCGACGGCGTGGTGGTTGAAACCTCCCGGGCCAATCCGCTCGACTTTATTGCCGACTACCAAAAACGCTTCAAGGTTGCGCTGCAGCCTGGCATGCCGCGCTTTTGCGGTGGTCTGGCGGGCTACTTTGGTTACGACGCGGTGCGCTACATCGAGAAAAAGCTGCAGGCCAGTTGTCCGCCGGATGAATTGGGCAGTCCTGACATCCTGTTGTTGCAATGCGAGGAGCTGGCCGTCATCGACAACCTGTCGGGCAAGTTGTACCTGATGGTCTATGCCGACCCTGCCCAGCCGCAGGCTTACCTGCGCGCCACCGAACGCCTGGCGCAACTCAAGCAGCGTCTGGACCAACCGGTGCACGCGCCACAGGTGCTGGCCAGCCCGGGCCAGCCCGCCGTACGCGACTTTGCCAAGGCCGACTACATTGCCGCGGTGGAACGCGCCAAGGAGCTGATTGCCGGCGGCGACTTCATGCAGGTGCAGGTGGGCCAGCGCATCAAGAAGCCCTACACCCAGAGCCCCCTGAGCCTGTACCGGGCGCTGCGCTCGCTGAACCCGAGCCCGTACATGTATTACTACAACTTCAGCGGTGCCACGGCCGACGGTGCTGACTTCCATGTGGTGGGCGCCAGCCCGGAGATCCTCGTGCGCCAGGAGCAGGTCATGCAGGACGGCCAGGCCTTGCAAAAAATCACCATCCGCCCCTTGGCAGGCACCCGTCCGCGCGGCGCCACGCCCGAGCTCGACAAGGCGGCTGAGGAGGAACTCATCAACGACCCCAAGGAGCGCGCCGAACATGTGATGCTGATCGACCTGGCGCGCAACGACATTGGCCGCATTGCCGAGATTGGCAGCGTCAAGGTCACCGATGCCTTTTGTGTCGAGCGTTATAGCCATGTGATGCACATCGTGAGCAATGTCGAAGGCACCTTGCAGGGCGGCATGACCAGCATGGACGTGCTCAAGGCCACGTTCCCGGCCGGCACCCTGACCGGTGCGCCCAAGGTGCACGCGATGGAGCTCATCGACCAGCTCGAGCCCACCAAGCGCGGCTTGTACGGCGGCGCCTGTGGTTACCTCAGTTACGCCGGCGACATGGACGTGGCGATCGCCATCCGTACTGGCATCATCAAGGACCGGATGCTTTATGTGCAGGCTGCCGCCGGGGTGGTGGCCGACAGCGTGCCCGAGATGGAGTGGCGCGAGACCGAAGCCAAGGCGCGTGCCTTGTTGCGGGCGGCCGAGCTGGTGGAAGAAGGGCTGGAGTAAGACATGAAAAAAATCAAATTGTTGATGATCGACAACTACGACAGCTTCACCTACAACATCGTCCAGTACCTGGGCGAGCTCGGTGCGGAGGTGAGCGTGGCCCGTAACGACGAAATCAGCCTGGCTGAGATCGACGCACGCCTGGCAGCCGGTGCGCTGGACCGGCTGGTGATTTCCCCTGGCCCCTGTTCACCCGCCGAGGCCGGCATTTCGGTGGCTGCCATCCAGCACTTTGCCGGCAAACTGCCTATTCTTGGCGTGTGCCTGGGTCATCAGGCGATTGGCGCGGCCTTTGGTGGCAAGATCATCCGCGCCCAGCAGCTGATGCATGGCAAGACCAGCGTCATCACCACCACACAAGAAGGTGTGTTTGCCGGACTGCCCGCCAAGTTCACCGTCAACCGCTACCACTCTCTGTCGATCGAGCGTGCCAGCTGTCCGGCCTGCCTCAAGGTGACTGCCTGGACCGATGACGGCGAGATCATGGGCATTCAGCACACCAGCCTGGACATCGAGGGTGTGCAGTTTCACCCCGAGAGCATCCTGACCGAACACGGCCATGCCATGTTGGCCAATTTTTTGAAACCCCGGGCTACTGGCCATGGCCAAACTGGTTGACCTGCGCAGCGATACCGTCACGCAGCCGACGCCAGCCATGCGTGCTGCCATGCTGGCCGCGCCGCTCGGTGATGATGTATTTGGCGATGACCCCAGTGTCAACGCCCTGCAGGCGCGTATTGCCGACATCACCGGCAAGGAAGCGGCGCTCTTCATGCCCACAGGCACACAAAGCAACCTGTGCGCGCTTATGGCGCATTGCGAACGCGGTCACGAATACATCGTGGGCCAGCTCGCCCACACCTACCGTTTTGAGGGCGGTGGCGCGGCGGTGCTCGGCAGCATCCAGCCGCAGCCGTTGACACAAGGCCCGAATGGCGAGATGCAGCTGGCCGACATCGCGGCGGCGATCAAGCCCGACGACATCCACTTTGCCCGCAGCCGCCTGTTGTGCCTGGAAAACACCTGGAACGGGCATCCGATGACGCTGTCCTATCTGGCGCAGGCGACCAACCTGGCCCGCGAGCGCGGCCTCGCCACTCACCTGGATGGCGCGCGCCTGTTCAACGCCGCGGTCGCCACGCCGGAAGCGGGCACGGACGCTTATGCGGCGACGCGGCACATTGCCGGCCATTTCGACAGCGTCTCGGTATGTTTCAGCAAGGGGCTGGGCGCGCCGGTCGGCTCGGCGCTGTGCGGCTCGCGCGCCCTGATCGCCCGCGCGCTGCGCTGGCGCAAGATGCTCGGTGGCGGCATGCGCCAGTCGGGTGTGCTGGCGGCTGCAGCGTCGCACGCGCTCGACCATCACGTCGAGCGTCTGGCGCGGGATCATGCGCTGGCACAACGGCTGGCCCATGGTTTGCAGGGGGTAAAGGGCCTGACCGTGCGCTCGGCCCAGACCAACATCGTGTTTGTTGATGTGGTCCATGGACTTGGGCCGGCGCTGCTGACACATTTGAAGTCCCAGGGTGTGCTGGCCACCGGCCTGATTGGCCTGCGTTTTGTGACCCACCTGGATGTGGACGAGGCGGACATCGACCATGCGCTGGCTTGCATCCACCAGTTTTTCAACGAGCAGGCGGGCGCCATGGCGCAGCGGCAGGCAGCCGCTTCGGCCGTCTATTGACGTGTATGCCCCATGCCTGATACCCCGCAATTGCTGATGTTCATCGCGGCTGGCTGGCTGCTCAACCTGACGCCCGGGCCGGATGTGTTGTTCATTGTGAGCCACGCCCTCAAGAGCGGCGTGCGCGCTGGGCTGGTGGCAGCGCTGGGTATTGTCAGTGGCTGTTTTGTGCATGTGGTCGCAACTGCCCTGGGTGTCGGTGCGCTGCTGGCGACTTCTGCTACCGCGTTTACCCTGCTGAAATGGGTCGGCGGCGGCTACCTGGTGTGGATGGGCTTGCGCCTGTTGCGGTCACGCCCGGACGCCTCGCGCGTCATGCCTGCAGAGTTGGTGCCCAATGAGACGGCGGCTGATCTGCGCCGCATCTACCGGCGCGGTTTTCTGACCAATGTGCTCAATCCAAAGGTGGCCTTGTTCTTCCTGGCATTTGTGCCGCAGTTCATTACGCCCGGTGCCGCTGACAAGGTGACGGCTTTTCTGCTGCTTGGCCTGTTGTTCAACATCAACTCGCTGCCGATCAATTTCGGTTACGCCTGGCTCGCAGCCTGGGCGGCCAAGCGGGTGCAGGTGGTGCAGCACGCCCTGCACTGGCTGGACCGTCTGGCCGGCGTCATGTTCCTGGGCTTTGGCCTCAAGCTGGCCATGTCCGACAATCCCGCCCATTAGTTTTTCAGAGATCATCATGCCCCATACCCTCAAAATCACCCCGCAAGAAGCCTTGCTGCGCACGATTGAGCACCGCGAGATCTTTCATGACGAGATGCTGCACATCATGCGTCAGATCATGGCGGGAGAATGGTCGCCGGTGATGCTGGCGGCGTTTATCACCGGTCTGCGTGTCAAGAAAGAAACCATCGGCGAGATCACGGCGGCGGCACAGGTGATGCGCGAGTTCTCCACCAAGGTTCATGTGGCTGATACCACTCACCTGGTCGACATTGTTGGCACTGGCGGCGACGGTGCCCATACCTTCAATATTTCAACCTGCGCCATGTTTGTCGCGGCAGCGGCGGGCGCCAAGGTCAGCAAACATGGCGGTCGCAGTGTCAGCAGCAAGAGTGGCAGCGCCGATGTGATGGAGTCGCTGGGTGTCAACATCAACCTGAAGCCGGAAGCCATCGCCCAATGTATTGAACAGGTCGGTGTGGGTTTCATGTTTGCCCCCAATCACCATCCGGCGATGAAGAATGTGGCGCCGGTGCGGCGTGAAATGGGCGTCAAGACCCTGTTCAACCTGCTCGGGCCGCTGACCAATCCGGCCGGTGCGCCAAACATCCTGATGGGTGTGTTTCACCCCGACCTGGTCGGTATCCAGGTGCGCGCGCTCGAGCGCCTGGGCACCGAGCACGCGATGGTGGTCTACGGCAAAGATGGCCTGGATGAAGTGTCCCTGGGGGCAACCACGATGGTCGGGGAGCTCAAGGAAGGCAAGGTGACCGAGTACGAGATTCACCCCGAAGACTTCGGCATGGCCATGGCCAGCACACGTGCCTTCAAGGTCGAGACGCCCGAGCAGTCGCGCGCCATGTTGCTGGACGTGCTCGACAATGTGGCCGGCCCGGCCAAGGACATCGTGGTGCTCAACGCGGGCGTGGCGCTGTATGCCGCCAATGTGGTCGATTCCATCCAGCATGGCATCCACAGGGCGCGTGTCGCCGTTGAGTCCGGCGCCGCCAAGGCCAAGCTCGGGGCATTGGTGACCACCGCCCACGCCTTGAGTGTGGCCTGACATGGCCTTGTTGCAGACCGACGGGGCCTGGCTTGCCATCGGCGTTTCCTTGCTGTTTGTTGTTGCGGGGCTGGTACTGCACCGCGTGTTTGTTAACGTTCTCAAAAATGGCTCGCCGGAGCCCACCCAACATGACTGATATTCTGGACAAGATTGTGGCTGTCAAGCGCGAGGAAGTCGCCGCCGCCGTGAAGCGCAAATCGCTGGACGCGATGCGCTTCGATGCCGAGAGCCGGGTGCTGACGCGCGACTTTGTCGGTGCCATGCGCGCCAAAATTTCGGCTGGCCAGCCTGCCGTGATCGCCGAAATCAAGAAAGCCAGCCCGTCCAAAGGGGTGTTGCGGGCCGACTTCATCCCTGCCGACATTGCCCAGAGCTACGCCGAATATGGCGCGGCCTGCCTGTCGGTCCTCACCGACGTGCAATTTTTCCAGGGCTGCACTGATTACCTCAAGCAGGCGCGCGCGTCCTGCCAGTTGCCGGTGCTGCGCAAGGATTTCATGGTCGACGCCTACCAGATCTACGAATCGCGGGCTATGGGCGCGGATGCCGTTTTGCTGATTGCCGCCTGTCTTGATGACGCGCAAATGAAGGATTTCGAGCAGATTGCCCGCAGCCTCGACATGGCGGTGCTGGTGGAAGTGCACGACGCGGACGAGCTGGAGCGCGCCCTCAAGCTCAAAACGCCACTGATTGGTGTCAACAACCGCAACCTCAAGACCTTCGAAGTTTCGCTCGACACTACGCTGCGCCTGATGCGCGGCATCCCGGCAGACCGCCTGCTGGTCTGTGAAAGCGGCATTCACAGCCGTGACGACGTGCTGCGCATGGGGGCTGCGGGTGTGAATGCCTTTTTGGTGGGTGAGGCCTTCATGCGCGCCGACGAGCCTGGCGAAGCCCTGGCAGCCTTGTTTGCTTGATGCCCATGGTGGATGCGTTCACGCCAGATTTGAATGCGCAGGCGCCCGGTCAATTGCAAAGCGCCGAACCCGCAGACTGGCCGGTCGCGCCGGGTTGGCAGGCCCTGGTTGATCGGTTTTTTGAATCTCCACCAGGTGTGCGGCTGCTGGCTTTTTTGCGCCAGCGCCTGGCCGCCGGTGCCGCCATCTTTCCACCGCAACCGCTGCGAGCGCTGGAACTGACTCCGCCAGAGCAGGTGCGGGTGGTGATCCTCGGGCAGGATCCCTACCATGGGCGCGGTCAGGCCGAGGGTCTGGCTTTTTCGGTTGCGCCCGGTGTGCGACCACCACCGTCGCTGCGCAACATCTTCAAGGAGTTGCAACGCGACCTGGACGAGCCCGTGCCTCAATTTCCAAACCCGGGAGGCAGCCTGGTGCGCTGGGCGCGCCATGGTGTTCTGCTGCTCAACACCTGTTTGACGGTGGAAGAAGGGCAGGCGGCCAGCCATTCCGGACAAGGCTGGGAGTTGCTGACCGATGCCATCATCCAGGACGTGTCGGATCACCGCGCACAAGTGGTGTTCATGCTCTGGGGCGCCCATGCCCAAAGCAAACGCAAATTGATTGATGCTTCACGTCACCTGATCCTGTGCGCCAATCACCCCTCGCCGCTGTCCGCATTGCGACCGCCGGCACCATTTATCGGCTGTGGACATTTCTCGCAGGCGAGAGCCTGGCGTGAACAGCATCCAAGATAAGCCCGCTGGCAGTCCGGTAAGCGGCGGGTTTGTTGCCCGCGAGCGGAAAAATCCGCTGTCCGGCGTTTCAAATGACCAAACTTAATGGCATAATACGGGGTTCACCGTGGAGAGGTGGCCGAGTGGTTAATGGCAGCAGACTGTAAATCTGCCCTCTTACGAGTACGCTGGTTCGAATCCAGCCCTCTCCACCAGTGTTAGAGATTTAATGTGGCACTGAAGCGAAGGCGCTGACAGGTTGACGGGTTCAGCTTTAAGGCGGGAGTAGTTCAATGGTAGAACCCTAGCCTTCCAAGCTAATGACGCGGGTTCGATTCCCGTCTCCCGCTCCAGTGTGCACAGTGCAGGTACATCGCCCATTTGGCTCAGTGGCAGAGCACTCCCTTGGTAAGGGAGAGGTCCCGGGTCCGATTCCCGGAATGGGCACCATTTAATTGGTGTTGTTGGATGTTTAGATGGTTTGCGTCAGCTCGGTTTTGGGTTTGATGCTGTTTTTATTTAATTTGACAGTCTTATTTTCGGAGTCTGAAAATGGCAAAAGAAAAATTTACACGAACCAAGCCCCACGTGAACGTGGGCACCATCGGTCACGTTGACCATGGCAAAACCACCCTGACGGCGGCCATCACCACC
>JACCDQ010966582.1_pt1 | contig 21154 bp, 15 predicted proteins | sample 7446031 | NCBI WGS metagenome assembly JACCDQ01 (sample SAMN15323442, study PRJNA562643) | freshwater metagenome | isolation source: river surface water | place: USA:Blue River Watershed | collected 2017-08-17
GGAAAGACACTTTCGTGTGTGCAGGCAATAACCTAACCCTGGAACCAAGTGTTAAAAATGGCTACCCTTCTTATAAATACCGTTGGGAAAGTCCGCGTGGCACCATAGACCCTAAAGACACTTTAAAATCTTTCACTCTTATAAAACCAACTGCTTCTACTTATGTAGTTTTAAAGTTAACAGACAGCAAGAAATGTTTCGTGAGTGATACCATTTTAGTCAATTACCAGCCAAACCCAGTCGTAAACATCGGTCCTGACCAGCGAATCTGTACCTATCAGTTCGTGATACTTGACGCTCAGAATGCCGACACCATGCGCTATTACTGGCTCCCAAACGGCGATAGTAGCAGAACTATTGTTGCCAGTGTTGCAGGCAAGTACATTGCTAAAGTGATCGACCATCTAGGTTGTCATACCAGCGACACGATGCAGTTGTTTGTCAACGATACTGTAGTTGCACTTCCAGGACCAGACAGAGAAATCTGCATTTACGATACCTTGAAAGTTAAAGGCATGCGCCGTCCCGTAGGCTATCCAAAACAAGTTGTTTGGAAAGACCTTGGCACAGGTGCTACCATATCTACTGATTCGGCCTGGAAATTGAAAATACCTGCTATGACAGAGAAGCGTTACGAGATGTATCTCCGCGTTACTCAAGGTGGTGTTACCTGCGAAAACAGTGACACTTTCAAAATGAGTGTCAATGCATTGCCGACCTTCCAATTTAACAATATTCCACCGCGATGTTACGCCGATGGTGCTGTTAACCTCACACAGAACAAAGTGGCTAAGGCATTTTCTGGCGATAAATCTCAATCTGAAACCGATCTTAGATATTTCCATAGCAAAAAACCAAGTTGGATTACTGGCGGACCTGTTGGCGTTAACACTTACAAGTGGGATTTTCCAAGTTTTATTAAAAACGAACAGTTGCCAAGTACTGGTCTAAGAGATTCAATCTGCTATGATTATCGCGACTACAAAGGCTGCTATAACAAAGAGTGTAAAACAGTACGATTAAATCCTAATCCAGGCGTTGAACTCAAATCAGGCACTTTCTGTCAGCGTGCAGGTTCCATTACACTAGACAAATTAGTAATAAAACCATTCGTCAAATCAGGAGGTATCCAATCCTTTAGATGTATAGAAGTGCCAATGGGCAGCGGTGTAGATCCAGATGCTATTATTTCTATGGGACCGGGTTATCCTGCCACTACTCTGATGGATCCTGGTATGGAAGGCGAAAACCAAAAAACTGGTGATTATAAAATTGAATATTGCTTCAAAGATGCCTTAACTGGTTGCCAGACCTGTGATACTACAATTGTAACTGTTGTTAGGTTACCAGAAATCAAATTTGATTTTATGCCTAAACAATGTATCAATTTCCCTTTACTACATCTGGATAGCTTCGTCAGAGACAGAAATACCGGCAAGCGTTTCCCTGATGGATACTGGGAAACAGTTGAAGTAAGTGGTTCAAGAGATATGAGCAATCCAGGCACTAACTCTAAAATCACTAACTCTGTTAAATTCCAAAAACACTTTGATCCTCAATATGGCGCTGGACAATACTTAGTAAAACTTACTGATACTTCCAGTGGTTGTCCGGTTACAGATAGCACCGAGATTTTAGTGAATGGTTTGCCAATCATTCAGATCAATGTTCCCGATACAGTATGTTCATCACTAGCCGCATTTGATCTCGAGAATGTTTTACCCTCTGGTGTTGTTGGCAAGTGGAGCGGACCGGGTGTAAGTGGTCGTCAGTTCGACCCGGCAATGAGTCCGAAAACCAAACAATACGAAGGTAAATACATGATGAAGTTTGAATATACCAATCCTCTAACGGGTTGTACTGCTTCAGATTCACAATCCCTTCTTGTGCAAACACAGCCTGATGTTAAAATACTATCACCAAATCCATATCAGCAATGCGAAAACCAGTTGTTTAACTTAAACGCTTCTAAAGATTGGGTGAATGGCGTTAAATGGACCAGCAATGGCGATGGCACCTTTAGTGATGCAAATGCATTGATAGGCACTTATAAACATGGATTTAATGATACTGCGGTTGATTTATCTAATGGTAAAGTTTCATTATTTATAAATTCTGTTAAAGAAGGCGTTTGCCCGATTGCCAGTGCTGAACTTAAATTAATTATAGAACCATATCCACAGTTTAGCTTTATGGCTGATCCAGAAGTACAATGTGAACCAGCGATAGTTAATTTCAGTTCCATAGTTACAAAACCAGCTAATACCTCCAACATCAAATACAACTGGTGGTTTGGAAATGGGCAGAGCCTTTTAAACTCAGTAAACTTCCAACCACAGAATATTCCGTATGATACTGCCAAACGCGACTGGTATGATGTTAGTTTAAAAGTTGAAAATATATGGGGTCTTGGCGCTGGCGATGTTTGTGCGATTCAAAAAGACTCCATTGGCTATGTTAAAATATTGCCTCAGCCAAAAGCTGATTTCAGCAGCGACCCGGGTTATAACACCACTGTAGCTTTCCCTAAATTTAACTTTAAAAACGAAAGTATCATCCGTTGGAGCAGTCCGGGTAAACTCGAGCACCTCTGGTACTTCGGCACTGGCGATGCAGACGATACCAGCACCAAAACCCATGCTGTATTTAGCTATCCTGCCGACACCAACAAATACCGCGTGCATTTAAGTAGCATCTATACTTATACCTATAAACAGGTGGATCAGGTATGTATAGACACCATTGGCAAAGTGCGTGAAATAGACCCGGATGTAACGGTCTTTGTACCGACAGCTTTCAGTCCGGAGCGCTCCGGACCAAAAACCAACAATGTATTTAAGCCAATTGTCAACGGCGAGAAAACATTCCATGTCGAATTGTATAACCGTTGGGGACAGATGCTATGGAAAACCGATGATAAAAATGCCTCATGGGATGGCACCTATATGGGCGAAGACGTTCAGCAGGATGTCTACACCTGGGTGATTAAAGTAACAGCCTTTGACGGTGAGATATATACCTACGAAGGAACAGTGACATTGTTGAGATAATAAAAAATCTGTTTCAATAAAAAATCCCGTCAAACTAGGTCTGACGGGATTTTTTATATCTTAAAGAAATAGATTATTTCTTCTTCTTTTTAGGTTCAGTAGCTGGAGCGATAGTGGCAGGTTTGCGGATAGTTTTGATGAGATCCTCTCCCATTTTAACGTAATCAGCATTTTTACCTTCTGTTGCCATAGCAATCACTTTGTTTGCACTAACAATAGCTGCAGCAGTATCGTTGAGTTTGTTTTCGATCTTAGCTTTTAACAACATGATCCAATAAGCTTTAGGGTATTGCTCAGTAGCTTTATTCACCCAGGTTAAAGCCGTATTAAGGTCCTTTCCGTTTTCGTAGTAGTAAGTAGCTGCCTGATAGTATGGACGGTTATCTTTATTGACAGAGTTTTCAATGTTCGTCATGATAGTAGCATCAATATCTGCAACGATACCAAAAGATACTGAAGTATTTTCCCAGCTCATTTCGATGTTTGCAGAACTGGCAGTGATTGCAGCTACATTGATGGTGAAAGTTTCTACTTTCTCAGTCAGTTTACCAGTTTTAACATAGAAGCTCAACAGTTCGTTTGCTTTGTTGTAACTGGCAACATCACCGCCAAGTTTAAGATCTTTGTACAGCATTACCTGGAAAGAATCTTTACCTGGAATAGTGTATAAAGCATAAGTACCGGCAGCTACTTTAGTGCCTTGTACTTTAACATCTTCGCCAAAAGTAATTTTAGTAGCACCGTTAGCGCCAGTGCGCCAGATTTTACCGTAAGGAACAACATCACCAAAGATGACACGACCTTTAGCAGATGGACGAGAGTACTCGATGGTAACTTCAGATAAAGCAAACGCTTGTTTAAGGGTTTGAAGCGGACTAGGAGCAGGAACTTTCAGGGTTTGAGCTGAGAGACCACTTACTGCAGCAAAAACAAATGCGCAGAGTAATTGAATTGAATGTTTCATATATTTTTATATAGAGATATTAAAGGGTTTAAAATAAAGTTTTCTGACCGTCAAGTTCATCAATAACAATACCATCTTCGCCATCAGGAGGCAAACCAGAGGCATCATCCTCTTTTGCTTCCTCCTGCCAAATGCCAACCTTATCGCTCAGTAATTTAGCCGACTTAAAGGTATCATATGTGATTTTATTTCCTATTGCTTTCCAGCCTTTCACCTCGATGAAATCAGCGAGCAAAATATTCTCAACTTTCTTCTCGCCTTTAGCCGTAACTGCCTTGATTTCCACCTCTGGATTTTCAGCTGTACTGGCTAAAATGAGTTTACTACCAGGCTTCTCATTAATGAAAAGGAACTTCTTACCAGTCGTAGTAGTTTCTATTAGGAAACGTTTGGCGTAATAGTTTTTAGAAGAAGCGTCATAATGAATTACATTGATTGGTTGCTTCTCGTGAAACTTCTGAATCAGATGGATATCATTCTGTTCGTAACGGTTGGTTAATTCGTTATCCGTTAGTTCGTAACTTCCATCGTTAAGGATGACAAGAATTTTGTCTTCGCTGGTAAAATTACCAAGTAACTGACCGCGACCATCCACGTTCAAACGACCAATATCGGCATCATACCAGATATCCCTACCTTTAAAGGTAGATTTACCTTTTTCCTTGAGTTCTATTTTGCGAATTGGGTGCTTGGTTAAAGTATTGCCCTTCGAGCTTCTGCCTTTGATTTCGAGTTTAGAGAAATCATATTCCAGGTACTTGATTTTAGCACTGGCCATATTACTTAAGTGTACGCCAATCTTCTCAGCCTCACTGTTATTATTGGCAGTAAAATACAGCAACTTACTTCCAGGCGTTCCCATACTGATATCGTAATCTTTGTCTCTAATAACACCCAAAACGTTAAAACGTTTTACGAAACTTACTCCAGACTTACCATCGTAGTAGGCCACGTTATAAACTTTACGTTCATCGTTTTTACGGTAGACATCCACATACAGCAAATCTTTACCCATAAACTGCTTTTCAGATACTTTACTTACTACATAAGTACCGTTTTTACGGAAAGCAATAATGTCGTCGATATCAGAGCAATCGCAGATATAGGTATCCTTTTTTAACCCATATCCCACGAATCCCTCGGCATAGTTAGCATACAATTTCTCGTTTGCAACAGCCACAACGTTGGTTTCAATCTTATCGAACATACGGATTTCCGTTTTGCGTTCACGACCTTTACCATATTTCTTTATCAGGTTTTTGAAGTAATCAATAGCAAAATCAGTCAGGTTATCAAGATGATTTTTAACTGCAGCAATCTGATCTTCCAGTCCTCTGATGTATTCATCTGCTTTAAAGGCATCGTATTTAGAAATACGTTTGATACGAATTTCTGGTAAACGCGCTATATCATCCATGGTCACCTCACGGCGCAGAAGTTTCTTGAAAGGTTTGATTTTTTTGTCAATCATTTCCAGAATTTCCTCCCAGGTTTCGCACTCCTCAATAGAGAGGTAGATTTTATTTTCTATAAAAATCTTTTCCAGTGAACTGAAATGCCATTTATTTTCAAGGTGACGCATTTCGTTTTCAAGTTCTGTTTTCAGCAAGTGTAGTGTATTCTCGGTAGAAGTACGCAACATATCATTAACCCCAAGGAAAAGCGGTTTGTCTTCAACAATAACACAAGCATTTGGAGAGATACTCACTTCGCAATCGGTGAAGGCATAGAGAGCGTCGATGGTCATGTCTGTAGAGACACCCGGTGCCAACTGCACTTCAATTTCAACTTCTTTAGCCGTATTATCGATTACTTTTTTAATTTTTATTTTGCCATTGTCATTGGCCTTGAGGATGCTATCAATGACACTTTCGGTAGTTGTAGCAAAAGGAATCTCCTTAATTAGCACCTTCTTACCATCAGCAGATTCAATTTTAGCGCGGCAACGGATCTTCCCACCTCTTTTACCCTCGTTATAGTTGGTAAAATCGGCCATACCACCTGTAGGGAAATCAGGAACAATATTGGTGCGTTTACCTTTCAGTATATCGATACTTGCCTCACATAGCTCTATAAAATTATGAGGCATAATTTTAGTTGCCAAACCTACCGCGATACCTTCTACACCTTGCGCAAGCACCAAAGGAAACTTAACGGGCAGAGTAACTGGTTCGCGTTTACGACCATCGTAACTCAACTGCCATTCAGTTGTTTCTTCATTAAAAGTAACTTCTAATGCAAACTTTGAAAGACGCGCTTCAATATAACGGGGAGCAGCCGCTGAGTCGCCAGTACGGATATCACCCCAGTTACCCTGAGTTTCTATCATCAGGTCTTTCTGACCCATATTAACAATGGCTTCGCCAATAGCGGCATCACCATGTGGGTGATACGACATGGCAGAACCGATAATATTGGCCACCTTATTAAAACGACCATCGTCCATTTCCTTCATCACGTGCATGATACGTCTCTGTACTGGCTTTAAACCATCGTACAAATTCGGAACAGCACGCTCCAGAATAACATAACTGGCATACTCGAGAAACCAGTTTTCGTATAAGCCCGAAACAGGTAGCACGCCGCCATCGCGGTGACCGTGGTGCACTATCCCATCATTGTGAATGTCTTCTTCTTCTATATCCATATTAAGCAGCTTCTTCTTCAGTTGTTTCTGCTACCGGTTCTTCCGGAGCAATGTCTTTTTCAATGTATAAGTTATCTATAATGAACTCCTGACGCTCAGGGGTGTTCTTACCCATGTAGTACTTCAGCAATTTCTCTATACTAGTTTCCTTTGTAAGGATAATTGGCTCCAGACGCATATCTTCACCAATAAAGCCTTCAAACTCCTCCGGAGAAATCTCACCCAATCCTTTGAAACGTGTAATCTCTGGCTTATGTCCCAGTTTACGAATCGCTCTCTGGCGCTCCTCATCACTGTAACAATAAATAGTTTCCTTCTTGTTTCTCACCCTGAACAAAGGAGTTTGCAGAATGTAAACGTGACCGTTTCTAACTAAATCTGGAAAGAACTGCAGGAAGAATGTCATGAGTAGCAAACGAATGTGCATACCATCGACATCGGCATCGGTAGCAATAACCACCTTATTAAAGCGCAGATTATCTAGACCTTCTTCAATATCCAGAGCGTGCTGAAGCAAGTTAAACTCCTCGTTCTCGTAAACCACTTTCTTCTTCAGACCGTAACAGTTAAGCGGCTTACCTCTTAAACTGAATACTGCCTGAGATTCGACATTACGACTTTTAGTAATACTACCACTCGCAGAGTCTCCCTCGGTGATAAAAATGGTGGTATCAAATTTATTATCCTTGTTATCGACGAAATGCGTACGGCAGTCGCGCAACTTCTTATTGTGCAGATTGGCTTTCTTAGCACGTTGTTGAGCCAGCTTACGCACACCAGCCATATCTTTACGTTCGCGTTCGTTTTGAAGAATCTTCTTTAACAAGGCATCAGCCGTTGCAGGATTCTTGTGAAGGTAATTATCCAACACCTTAGAGAGATTCTCTGAAATGAAAGAGCGAATACCCTGACCACCTGGAGCGATTTCTGTAGAACCCAGTTTGGTTTTGGTTTGTGATTCAAACACCGGCTCTTGCACCCTTACCGCCACAGCAGCAGAGATAGAAGTACGAACATCTGAAGCGTCGAAATCTTTTTTATAAAACTCTCGAAGAACCTTTACAACAGCCTCTTTCAAAGCACTAAGGTGAGTACCACCCTGAGTGGTAAATTGACCATTGACGAATGAGTAGTATTCCTCGCCATATTGGTGACCGTGCGTAATGGCCACTTCGAAATCGGCTTCCTTGAAGTGCATGATAGGATACAATATGGTTTCTGTATCTACTTTGCGTTCGAGTAAATCTTTCAAACCGTTTTTTGAAAGGTAGTTCTGACCGTTAAACTGAATGGTTAAGCCAGAATTCAGGAAGGCATAGTTCCACACTTGCTCAACCAGAAACTCTGGTATAAAGCGATAATTTTTAAAAATGGTATTGTCTGGTTCGAAAACAATGTGAGTTCCATTCTTCTCATCGGTAGTAGTTTCTTTGTGATCAACAATGAGTTCGCCCTTTTCAAATTCTGCACGTTTGGTTTTGCCATCGCGGAAAGACTGTACTGAGAATTTAGATGAAAGGGCGTTTACTGCTTTTGTACCCACACCATTCAAACCAACCGATTTCTGAAAAGCACCAGAATCATATTTACCACCGGTATTGATCTTACTCACACAATCAATCACTTTTCCTAATGGAATACCACGACCATAGTCGCGCACCTCCACTTTATTTTCTGAAATAGTGATTTCGATTTTCTTCCCATGCCCCATCATGTGTTCGTCGATAGAGTTATCGACAATCTCTTTCACCAGCACGTAGATACCATCGTCAGCTGAAGAGCCGTCGCCGAGCTTTCCGATGTACATACCCGGTCTCAGACGGATGTGTTCTTTCCAGTCGAGCGACCGTATACTGTCTTCTGAGTAATTGGATTCCTGATTAGCCATAAATTAAAGAGCGAAATTAGGCACAGACAAAGTACCGTTATTTACAACCTGCCATTTTTTATAAACAATTAACACATACAAATCAGTTTTTTTTATTGAGATAAAAAGTATATTTGAACCATTAAATTTTAACAAATAATGAAACACAATCTACTAATTGCCACAGTTTTAGGTTTATTTATCCTAAATTCTTGTACCAAAAAAGAGACCATTATCCAGGAGTACAATCCTCCTCAGCCCAAATTATTCGGCACATGGAAATTGATTGGACAGACATCTTCTGACACCAATTACTATGTCTTCCCGAACGATGGCAGTAATTTCATGCATTTGCTCACTAATTCAAATTACAATTTCAAAACCAGTCAGATTTTTGCTTACAAAGCGACCGAAAATCAGCTGCAAGTGTACTCTACCCTACTGAACTATAAAGTAAGCAATGACACTTTGTATTTAATGGAAAACCCGAACGTTTCTACCAAATTGGTGAAAATCAACAATCCATCTTTCACACCAGCCAACTGGATGAGTGCCTCTTCTGTTGCTAAAAAAATCAATATCCCCAGAGGTATAGGCTACAACACCAGACCGTTTGGTATTGATGGCAACTACCTATTCATGTATGGAAACGAGAACGGAAATGAGCGTATCTTCAAATTTAACTCAAGTACAGAACAGCATGAAGACAGTGGTTTAGTGAGTGAACCTGCTTCAACTTGTATTAAATCAGGCACCATGTATACCGCCTTTGACAATGGCAACTATAATATTTACAAATCTTTGACTTCCTCTATCGGCTCTATGTCAACAATCTCCAACAATACCTTGCCATACGCCAATGCAATTTCTGTGAATGCTAATTCAGGTGTAATCTATGTGTATACCAATGACGCTAAACTTTATTCAGGTACTGAGAATTCAACATTCAACGAATTGTTTAACTTTGCTTCTTATGGTGTCAACAACGTTTTATATTACAAAAACGACGAATTCCTATGCCTCAGAAGCAACAACATTTGCAAAGTGTCTATTGCCCCAAATTTTAAAGTATTGGCCAACTACCAGTCAATCCCAGGCTTCAGTATTTACCAGATATCTACCAATGGTACAGATGTTTGGTGCTATGGCTACGACAACAATACCGGCACTTACAAACTTGTAAAAGTTAATATCTAAACAACTGACTTTAAAAAGGGTACAAAAAGTGAATAAAAACGAAAATTATTTCCAGTTTTTTTTGGAAAACGAATAATTATTCTTACTTTTGCACTCCCAAAAAAGAAAAAATCATGAAAGAAGGCATACATCCATCGAATTACCGTTTCGTCATTTTCAAAGACATGACCAGCGAACATTCTTTCCTTTCACGCAGCTGTGTTGAAACAAAAGAAACAGCTAAATGGGAAGATGGCAACGAGTATCCATTATACAAATTGGATATTTCTGACAAGAGTCACCCTTTCTTCACAGGTAAACAAACACTTGTTGACACTGCTGGTAGAATTGACAAATTCCGTCAGCGTTATACCAGAAAGTAATTCGCTTAAAAACATTTATGAAAAGTCCCGATTCTGTCGGGATTTTTTTTATGTCATACTTTTTAACGATTTTTGCCTGAACTTAAATGACTATCATACTATTTGATGATGATGCGTCCAAGCATCTCAAACCTTTTACCCTCACTCGTCCCTCTGCCGACATTCGCTGTGGTATTCTTACCATTGCCGAAAAATGGGCAAAGCACCTTGGGCAAGAGATATCATATCGCTGCGCAACTTACTTGCAAGCTAAATTCCCGGAACGTCCTTCAGACGACAACCTATACATCAACGGTCGTGCTCTGCCTGACACCGAGTTTACCTCTGCTGTTAAAGCCTTGCAATCTGGCGAAGCTCTTATTCAGGGCGATACCGTATTAGCTTTCAGACATTCCGAATTCAAACCGGAGGCCTGCCAGACTAAAGACATCACGCCGTTGCGCATCATCTCTCGTATTCACAATATCTTTACCTTTAACCACGCTGAGATAGAGGCCGACTTCGCTTTGCTTACAGCAGGAAGAAATTCTGCTACCCTTAGCGCTACTAATACCGTTTTCGGTAAATACCCTTTGTTTGCTGAAGAAGGGGTAAAAGCTGAAGCAGCGGTGTTCAACACCAACGAGGGACCGATTTACCTTGGCAAAAACAGTGAGGTAATGGAAGGTGCTTTAATTCGCGGACCGTTTGCCTTGTGCGAAAGTGCAGGCGTAAAAATGGGCGCCAAAATCTATACTGGCACCACCATTGGTCCGCATAGCAAAGTAGGTGGCGAAGTGAGCAATTCTGTTATCTTTGGATACTCCAATAAAGGACACGATGGCTTCCTGGGCAACTCGGTATTAGGTGAATGGTGCAACCTTGGCGCCGATAGCAATAACAGCAATCTTAAAAACAACTACGAAGACGTTAAGCTATGGAACTACCAAACAGGTGGTTTCGAAAAAACAGGCTTGCAGTTTTGTGGTTTGTTTATGGGCGACCATAGTAAGTGTGGTATCAATACCATGTTTAATACCGGCACCGTTGTTGGCGTATCTGCCAATATCTTCGGCTCTGGCTTTCCGCGTAACTTTGTACCATCCTTCGCCTGGGGTGGCGCTCAGGGCTTCGAAACTTATCTGCCTAAGAAAGCCTTCCAAACAGCCGAAAAGGTAATGGAGAGACGCCATGTCGCCTTGGAAGAAACAGACAAAAACATCTTATTACATATCTTCGAAGAAGAACAATCATATAGAAACTGGGAAAAATCATGACAAGACAAAAAATAGCCGCAGGCAACTGGAAAATGCACAAGACCCTCACCGAAGGTCAGGGACTTGCACAAGAAATTAGAACAATGGCAGAATCAGAATTGATGAGCAATGCAACGCTTATGATATTCCCGCCATTTATTCATCTTCAATCCATCGCTAAGCAGATGGAAGGCTCTAACATCATTGTTGGTGCTCAAAACATGAACGAAAACGAACAAGGTGCTTTCACTGGTGAAGTTTCAGCAAGTATGCTAACTTCTATAGGTATTAAACACACACTTGTTGGTCATAGCGAACGCAGACAGTACTACAACGAAAGCAATGCTTCTTGTGCTGCTAAAATCAGAACTGCTCTCAAGCACGGCATCACTCCGGTATATTGCATAGGCGAAACTTTATCTGAACGCGAAAGCAATAACCACTTCGAGGTAGTAAAAACCCAACTTTCTGCCTTAGAAGGTTTGAGCGCCGATGACATGTCAAAATGCATCATCGCTTACGAACCGGTTTGGGCCATCGGTACTGGTAAAACTGCCAGCGCCGAGCAAGCTAATGAAATGCATATCCATATCAGAAGTGTATTGGCAACGCTAAGCAATCAGAGCTGTGCCGATGGTATGTCTATTCTTTATGGTGGTAGCGTTAAACCTGATAATGCCAAATCTTTATTTGCTATGTCAGACATCGACGGTGCTTTAATAGGTGGTGCCGCTTTACAGTCGCGCGACTTCCTGGATATTGCCAAAGGCTTTTAATCCAATAACGACTTAATGAATTAGCCTGAACATTCTATCGTTCAGGCTTTTTTTATGCTCTTCTGCAAGATGGCGGCGATCAACATCACCAATAAACAACCTATCAGATTGAGCCACAAGAAGGCTGTTAAATCGAATATCCATGCCATCACCACAAATATTTCTGCGATCAATGCTGCTATGAAAACTGCTTTCCCTCCTACCCATTTCATATAAAAAGCCACCATGAAAATCCCCAGAATGGTGCCATAAAACAAAGATCCCAATATATTCACCGCTTCTATCAAATTGCCCAATTTAGAAGCAAATAAAGCCACCACCACACAGAATAAGCCCCAGAAGAAAGTCGACCATCTGGAAGCTTTCAGATACTGCGCTTCGTTGGCATCTTTATTAAAGATGCGCTTGTAGAAATCTACGGCAGTGGTTGAAGCCAATGAATTAAGGCCACTGGCGGTAGAACCCATACTGGCCAGAAAAATTACTGCAATTAATAACCCCACTATACCCACAGGCAATTGACGGGTAACAAAAATTAAAAACACATAATTGCTGTCGTTAGTATCTGCGGCGGCATTGTTAATGGTCATCAAATGTTTGGCTGAGTCGCGTATGGTTTTACTTTTCTTATCTGCCGCCTTCACCTGTTCTGTCGCGCTTTTAATCTTTGAATCATCCTTACTCTGTATGGCTTCTGACAAGAACTCCACCCCTTTCTTTTTCTCTAAATTAGCGGCATCGAAATCTTTTTCCAAAGCGCGATACTGAGCAGCGTAGTGACTTTTCTCGATGCGGTTAATCTCAGTCTGATTGAAGAACATAGGCTGAGGATGAAACTGGTAAAACACAAAGACTAAAACCCCTATCAACAAAATCACAAACTGCATTGGGATCTTCACCAGGGCATTCATCACTAAACCCATGCGACTCTGATTTACAGAACTGCCGGTGAGATAGCGCCCTACCTGCGACTGGTCGGTACCGAAATAAGACAATTGCAGGAAGAAACCACCAATGATCCCCGACCAGATGTTATAGCGGTTATCCAGATCAAATTTGGTATCAATGGCATTCAACTTATCCATTTTACCGGCGATGTGCAAAGCATCTGAAAGACCGATATTGTCTGGCAAATGGTCCATAACCATATAGGCTGCAATAAACAAACCCGAGAAGATAATGGCCATCTGTAACATCTGTGTATATGATACCGCTTTAGCACCTCCGTATACTGTATAGGTTATCACTAATAAGCCATTCATCAGGATGGTAAGACGAATATCGATGGATAAAATTGTCGAGAGAATAATGGCAGGAGCGTATATAGTAATACCCGTTGAAAGTCCCCTTTGCAACAAAAACAAAGCAGCTGTCAGAGTTCTGGTTTTATTGTCAAATCGTTTCTCGAGGTACTCGTATGCTGTATAAACATTGAGCTTATGAAAGATAGGCACAAAGGTGATACACAAAACCACCATGGCCAGAGGTAATCCGAAATAGAACTGAATGAAACGCATGCCATCGCTGAAACCTTGGCCCGGACCGGAAAGAAAAGTGATAGTAGAGGCCTGAGTAGCCATTACCGATAAGCCGATATGGTACCATGGCAATTGACGGTTGGCCAAAAGATAGCCTTCCACATTTTTGGTAGCGCGACTTTTCCAGAGACCATATACAATGATCAGAGAAAGCGTCAATCCTAATACCAGCCAGTCTGTTGTACTCATTTATAATAGGTCGAAAATAAATAGAGTCCCAGCATGCAAAGGATCAAAAAGACTACGACAAGCCAATAAATGTTATACCATTTTTTCTCGTTCATGGTTTGGTAGGCTGACTCAGCAAATTGATCATTAAACGGTAAGCACCAGGTACACCGGCAGGCAATTGACGAAAGAACGCCAGTCCCGTATAAACAAAATAACCCTTACCATAATTGGCTGTAATCAAAGCCCCTTTATCCGACTTCTCATTAGGATCATTCATTTCGAAAACGTAATGGTAAGCTGAATCAACTTCTGTAGCGAAGTAAATGCCACGCTCCTGCACCCAGTTTTTAAAATCATTTTGCATGATGGCATTAGGGTATTGTAATACCTTTAAACTATCATTCACAAAACGCACCTCGGCACGCTCGTCGGTGACACGGTTTCTGGAGATAGTAAATTTATATGGACCGATTCCGGCGTTGAGCGGACCCACCCTGGAGTTGGTATTATACTGCACGATTAGGCGACCGCCATTTTTGACATAAGCCATCAGACGATCCTGACAGAGGTATAATTTCTCGTTGGTATTGAATGCGCGAATACCCACCACGATGGCATCGTAAATTGAAAGATCATCGTTCATAAGTTGATCATTATTAAGAGCAGTTACAGAATAACCGACATCACTGAGACACTCGGCCACATCATCGCCAGCACCTTCTATGTATGCCAACTTTTTTCCCGCCATTTTAAGATCCGTTCTTACAAGTTTCACATCTGCTTCTTTTAGAATAAAGCGGTGCGGTATATGGTTATATGCAATGCGCTGAATAGCCATTCCATAGCGTTTATCATTGCGCATGACATAAGCTTTGAGATTGCCACTGAACTGAGGATCTTTGATTTTTACTTTTACCTCTATCAGTTTTTCATCCCCTTTTTTCTCCAAACTAAAACTAGGATTGAGCACTCTCACATCCAGCTTGCTGGTCATTTTCACATTGAGCGTCCCCTCAAAATTATCGACATTGGTTTTCACCAGAAAGAAGAGACTCTTTTCCTGATCATCGCCTGTTACCAAAACTGAGCGCATTGGCGTGACGGTAATTGGGGGTAATATCTCCAAAGGTTTGTAGTATTCGCCCAGAACCGGATCGGTTAATTTATACACGACAGGTTTTACTACCTTGAATTCTGACTTACCTATTACAAAATGATACGTTGCCGTTAAAGGACAATCCATTTGCGGCAGACCAATCATCTTGGGTTGATGAACAATATGAATGGCTTGCTCGTGGGGCACCTTTAGCCAGTAGGGATCTGTGTAGGGGGTATTATCTGGCACCACTATATCGCGTGTACATTTGAACAACATATTGTGGTTCATAGTATCATTCACAACTGTATCTGTGGCACTGTTAAAAGAAACTGATTTCATTTGCACCAATAAGGGATTGCGCACCAGGAACTGGGCTGTTAGTTTAACTTTCTCTCCAGGAATGGCCACCACTTCTTTGGCATTGCATTCCATCCAGATACCGGCGCATTGGAAGATGATTTGCTCAAGTTCTAATTGCTTTTGGTAATAATAAGAAGATTTACCATTGGTAAGGGCCAATACTTTAAGCGCTTGATGTAATTTGAGTAAATCAGGCACTGATAATTCAGGATGAAGTGGATCAAATGCTTTGATACATTTATCTATTTTGGCACCTATAGCGTTGCCTTTGGGGAAGCGCGACCAATTAGAATTTACACCTTCGAAGATATCAGAGACGACCGCATCACCCTTCATTAGTTTGAAATATTCTATAGAAGAACCACGTTGAGCGGCAGAACCGAAGCCCTGACTCTTGTGGTTAGTGCGACTTTCGGCAGCGATTTCGCCGTAGCTCTTACCTTCTAAAACATTGTAAGCACCAACATCCAGTTTGAACTGATCTGGAGCAGTGGTATTGGTGGCACCGAAGTTAAAGGTGTTCCATAAGATTCTTTTGGCTTGCCATACTTTAACCTCACGGAGTTGATCGGTAAAGGCCGTACTGTCAGCAGCTAAAGCAAATGCTTCTAGTGCCAGCATGGCAGAGGCCGTATGATGACCGTGCCCCCCTTCTCCGGTAGTCGGAAAACGGCAAATGATAATATCAGGACGCAAACGGCGAATGGTTAATACCACATCTCCAAGTATGGTCTTCTTGTCCCAATGCGTGAAAGTCTCGGCCGGATTTTTAGAGTAACCAAAATCTACCGCACGGGTAAAATACTGTTCAGCACCATCTACTTTACGTGCCGCCAGTAATTCTTCTGTTCTGATCACACCCAACATATCACCCTGTTCTGAACCAATGAGGTTCTGACCACCATCGCCTCTGGTAAGAGACAAATAAGCCGTTCTGAATTTTTTCTCCTTAGCCAGGTAAGCCAGCAGACGCGTATTCTCATCGTCAGGGTGCGCCGCTACATATAAGACAGTGGCAACGGTATTGAGCTTTTGAAGAGATTGAAGAATATCGGCAGAAGAGGTAGCAGGACTCTGAGCAAAAAGCACAGAATTCACCGTCATAATTACGACAAGAGATAAACAAGATAGTGGCGTTTTAACAGACATAGTCATTCCGCCAAAATTAAGAATAAAAGCTAGAAAAATTTGCAAAAAAATAGGCAAGTCGTCTAAAAAACGCTTTTAAAGTTCACAATCAACTGCATGATAATTTCAAGAATACTATTCCAAAAATGGACCTATATCACTGAAAACAAATACAATACAACACAATAAATCATGCTACAATTTTTAGCAGTTTGATGTTATATTTTTTAGCAGCTTTGTATTATGCAAGCCCCATCACTGATAAAAGGTCGCGGTGCCCAGATATACACTGAGAACCGATTTGCCAAAAACACGTACATCAAAGCTTTCTGGGAAGGCATTGACGAGGATGTCGACCATGTAGCGGACAAGACGCAATACATAGAGGTGTATCCGAAATCGATCATCAACGAAGTGAGCAGTGCGGATCTGCCCTTAGAATATAGTATGAATCCCTATCAGGGTTGCGAGCATGGCTGTTTGTATTGCTACGCCAGAGAGAGTCACCAATACTGGGGTTACGATGCAGGAGTTGGATTTGAACAGAATATTCTGGTAAAGAAAAATGCACCACAATTACTGGAAGCAGCATTTCAGAAACCCAACTGGAAAGTGAAGACCATTATGTTGTCGGGCAATACCGATTGTTACCAACCGGCAGAGCGCATATACGGCATCACCAGAAAGTTATTGGAACTTTGTTTAAAGTATAAGCATCCTGTAGGCATCATCACCAAGAATGCTTTGATAGAGCGCGATTTAGATATTTTAAAGGCACTGAATGAAGAAGGTTTGGTTCATGTCAGCATCAGCATCACTACATTAAATGAGGATTTACGTGCGGTATTAGAACCAAGAACTGTAACCGCAAAGCGCAAACTAAAAACCGTACAATTATTGGCAGAGCATGGCATTCCGGTGAATGTGATGATGGCGCCTGTAATTCCCGGATTGAACAGTCATGAAATTTTTGATGTGGCCAAGGCCGCTGCGGAAGCAGGAGCGGTAGATTTTCACCATGCAGTGGTGCGTTTAAATGGCAGCATCGGACAGGTCTTCACCGATTGGGTGCGAAAGGTATTTCCAGACAGAGCCGACAAGGTGATTCATGGCATTGAAGATTGCCATGGCGGTAAATTATCGGATAGCAGAGTCGGCATCAGAATGCGTGGCGAGGGTCAGACTGCAGAGATGTTGAGACAAATGGTAAAAACTGCTAAACAAAAATACTTCAGCGGAACACGTATACAGCCACTCAACACCAACAGTTTTGTAAGGAACAAACGCGGACAGTTGAGTATGTTTTAAGTTGGGCAAGGGAAAACACCGACGAACCATTATCAATATTCGTTTAAATAATCCTTAAGTTTTAAACATCCCTTTTTTAAGTCAGGTAGACGGCTATTTTTGCAATCTCCTGTTATGATATTTGAGGCAATTGCACTTTCAGAAAACAAAGGCAGAGTGAGCGGCACCCTTCAGGTGATTAACCACACTTTGTGTTTTATCGATACCAACGAAACGGTTTCGGGCATGCCGGTTGACGAAGTCAATATCACCCAGGGTGGTGCAGGGAACCGTTATGTGTTTTTTACACATCCCAAGTATCCCGGACTCACCTTCTACACCGATGACAAGGCGATCTTGAACATCGATGAGATCCGTCAAAATCCATCTCTGAAAAAGCATGCCACTAAAATCAAAAACAACCGAAGAGGCTTGTATGCCTTCTTTTTTGTTTTCCTTGGCCTCATTGTTTCAGCAGTTGTGGCCTTATATGTTTTCAGAGGACGAATCGTAGAACATCTGGCCAATCTGGTGTCACCGGAGACCGAACAAGAGATGGCAGAATCCTTGAAAGCCTCCGCCATTGCGGGCAAGAGCATCGTAAAAGATTCGAGCATCAATACGCGTTTGGATAAAATCACCTCCCCATTGGTAGCGGCGGTAGAGAACAAATCTTTCAAGTTCACCTTCACCATCATCAAAGATGAAACTTTAAACGCCTTTGCACTTCCAGGCGGAACGGTAATCATTCACAGCGGCCTGATAGAAAAAGCCAAATCCCCTGAAGAAGTGGCGGGCGTATTGGCACACGAGATATCCCACGTTACCCGTCGTCACCATGTCAGAAGCATTATTGGCAACCTGGGCATCTGGGTGGTATTGCGAGGTATGATAGGTGACATGACCGGTGTATCGGCAGAGATTGCGACAGTTGGCGCTACCTTGGGTACTCTGAAATACAGCAGAGGCTTCGAGACCGAATCTGATGACAGTGGATTTGAATTATTAGAACGCGCTAAAGTCAACCCCCAAGGCATGATTGATTTCTTCAGCACCTTGCAAAAAGAACATGGCAAAATGGATATTGCCGAGTTCATGAGCACGCACCCAGCCACAGAGAACAGAATAGAAAACCTCAAATCGAAGAAGCAAGTCAATACCAGCTTTATAGACATGGGTATAGATTTCAAACAATTTCAAAAAGACATCAACACATACTTTAAGAACAATAAATAATCATGCAAATAACAATACAAGGCGCACCTGCTTTTGGCTTCCTGCATGTCGATCTTGAACCCGGAGAAAGGTTCATGACCGAATCAGATGCGATGGCCAGTATGAGTGCAGAACTGGACATGACCGCCAAATTGAATGGTGGTTTAATTAAAGGTTTAGCGAAGAAATTCCTTGGTGGCGAAAGCTTATTCATCAACGAATTTGCCAACAACACACCAAACACTTTACGCTTAACGGTAACACAACCATTTCCTGGGGACATTATGGTTTTAGACATGACAGAGATTGGAAAACTGTATGTACAACCCGGGGCTTACATCTGCTCTGAACCTGGCGTTAAACTGGGCATGAAATGGGCCGGCATCCACTCGTGGTTGGGCGGTGAAGGCTTATTCAGACTCGAGTTGAGTGGCACTGGCAAAGTAGCCATTGGCGCTTATGGTGGCTTGGTAGAAAAAGAAGTGAACGGCGAATTGATAGTAGACACCGACCATTTGGTGGCTTATCCTCCTGGCATGACCATTAAGACGCAGTTATCTGGTAATCTGATTTCGAGCTTTACCAGCGGCGAAGGCATCGTGATGCGATTGAAAGGCAATGGCAAAATCATTTTACAAACCAGAAGTTTTGGTGGATTAACCAAGTGGATCAACCGTTTTCTGTAACCCTAATTTTTAACGAACAAAAACATGCAAATAGATATTCAAATGCAACCTGGCAGCTCAGTAGCGAAAGTGATACTGGCACCGGGCGAACAAATGACAGCAGAAGGTGGTGCCATGATTGCCATGAGCACGGATGTGGACATGCAAACCACTACTTATAAAAAGAACAGCGGCGGGATCATGAAAGGCTTAAAGCGTATGATCAGCGGCGAGAGTTTCTTTATGAACCACTACACAGCAGGCAGCAACGGCGGCGAAGTATTTCTTGCCCCAACACTGCACGGTGATATGTTTGTAAAAGAATTAAACGGTGAAAAATTAATTGTACAAGGTGGCTCATATATGGCTTCAGAACCTGATGTAGAAGTGGATTTCAGCTGGCAAGGCATGAAGTCGATGTTCTCTGGCGAGGGTCTTTTCTGGCTGAACCTTAACGGGACCGGCAAAGTATTGATTAACGCATACGGTGTGATTTACCCGATAGAAGTGGATGGCGAATACATCGTAGACACTGGTCACATTGTTGCTTTCGAGCCTAGTCTGAGTTTTAAAATCAGCAAAGCGGGCGCCAGCTGGATGTCTTCCATTTTAGGAGGCGAAGGTTTGGTATGTCGTTTCAAAGGCAAAGGCACACTTTGGTGTCAGTCGCACAACCCGAACAGTTTCGGTTCTAACTTAGGTCCAAATCTTAAACCACTTTAATGCTATGGAAAAATTTCAATTCACCATCGATCACAAACCAGACTACAGTTTCTTAACTGTTCAGATACCAGCCAATACCACCCTTAAAGTGGAAGCTTCTGCTATGGCCACCATGGATACCAATATTCAGATGAAAACAAAGTTCAAAGGCGGCTTAGGTCGTTTTTTAACTGGCGAGTCTTTATTCATCAACGAATTCACGGCTCAGAACGGTCCGGGCGAAATCACCATTGCACCCTCTGCACCTGGCGACATGTCGCATGTGTATTTAAATGAGGAGACGGTTTTCCTTCAGAATTCGGCCTATGTGGCTTCAGATCCGGCTTTGAGCATTGACTCAAAATGGCAGGGTGTAACGAAAGCATTTTTCTCTGGCGAGAATATGTTTTTGATCAAGGCCAGTGGCACCGGCGATTTATGGTTCAACAGTTATGGCGGCATCATGGAAATTGATGTGACAGATTCTTACATTGTCGATACCGGTCATATCGTTGCCTTCACGCAAGGATTAGATTACCGCGTTTCAAGAGTAGGTGGTTATAAATCATTGTTCTTCTCAGGCGAGGGCCTTGTATGCCGTTTCAGCGGTCAGGGTAAGGTATGGATCCAAACCCGTAAGATTGGTCCACTGACCAGTTTTTTGCGTCCCTTTCGCCCACGGAAAAATAATTCTTAATTGCAATAAAAAAGCGGCGTCTTCGACGCCGCTTTTTTATTGTGGTGGTTTTTTTAGTGGGCGGCTTCGCCGCCCACTAAAAAAACTTTACACCAACTCAATCCCCTCATCCGTCATGCGGATCAATTTCTGGCGGTAGAGAAGTCCCAATGATTTTTTGAATAACTTTTTACTCATGCCGAATTGTTCGTAGA
>JACCDQ010922174.1_pt1 | contig 21150 bp, 17 predicted proteins | sample 7446031 | NCBI WGS metagenome assembly JACCDQ01 (sample SAMN15323442, study PRJNA562643) | freshwater metagenome | isolation source: river surface water | place: USA:Blue River Watershed | collected 2017-08-17
AAATTGTCTGGGAAAAAAGTACTCAATTACCCGAGACAACCGACGAAGACGGCGATGCCTGCGAAAACCTAGCTTTGCTTAATTCTTGGATTATAGAAAGTTGGGAGGAAGTCAAAGCCTTGGCACAATTTGAGGTAAAAGCCCTCAACTTTTCAACCTATGGGGCTAGTTTTGTGTATGTTGACGAGGCAGGTAATACCCTTACGCCTTTGTATAATTACCTCAAGCCTTACGACCCAGCTTTACAAAAGCAATTTTATGATACTTACGGAGGCGAAGAAACCGTAGCCGTAAGAACGGCATCGCCAGTGTTGGGAAACCTCAATTCGGGTATGCAGATTTATCGGCTTAAATACGAAAAGCCACAGCTTTTTGAAAAAATAAAATATTGCTTGCACTTGCCTCAATATTTGCACAGCCTTTTTACAGGACAATACTATTCAGACATTACGAGCATCGGCTGTCATACAAATCTGTGGGATTTTAGAACCCAAAAATACCACGAGTGGACATCCCGTGAAAAGATAGAAACCACCCTTCCTACCATTTTCTATTCGGATGAGGTAGTGAAAGTAGATGCAAACGAGTCGAAACTTGCCGTAGGCGTTGGGCTACACGACAGCTCTTCGGCATTGATTCCGTACTTAATCAATTTCCAAGAACCATTCATTTTGTTATCGACAGGCACTTGGAGTATTACGCTCAATCCTTTCAACGACACGCCGCTTACTTTTGAAGAATTGCAGTACGATTGCCTCTGTTATATGCACTTCCAAGGCAAGCCCGTCAAAGCTTCTCGTTTGTTTTCGGGCTACGAACATGAAATACAAACCAAGCGTTTGGCCGAACATTTTGGTACGACAAATGATTATTATAAACAAATAACGTACAACCCAACTATCATTGCCAAGCTAAAAAATGAGCAAAATGTAAAAGTTTCTGAACTAAATGATAAGTATTATTTACTCAAAAACTCCTTATTTGAACATCGGGATTTGGCTTTGTATGAAAATTACGAAGAGGCATATCATCAATTGATACTTGATATTATGACGCAACAACTCATTTCGACCGAGTTGGTATTGCATAATTATCCTGTAAAAAGAGTATTTGTGGATGGCGGTTTTAGTAAAAATCCTATTTTTATGAATCTACTTGCGGCAGCTTTTCCCGAAATGGAAGTATTTGCGGCATCAATGGCACAAGCCAGTTCGCTAGGGGCAGCCCTCGCCATTCATAAACATTGGAATACCAAAACGCTACCCGCCGATTTGATAGACTTGAAATTTTATGCAAGTCAGCCTGTGGTTTTTCAAAAATAAGTAAAAGAAGTTATTAGTTAATCATATAGAGCGATGAATTGCGGGTACAATTACTAAGTGCTTAGACAAATTTATTCATGGCATGACTCAAATCATAAATTACTGATAATGAGTAAATTATTTCCAGTCATGCCATGAACATTATGCTCACTAATTTCATATTGGTACTTACGACAATTTAATCCTTTGTTATTGGTAAAAGAATACAAATATGCGTGTTGGACTTTTTATACCCTGCTATGTAGATCAATTCTATCCGCAGGTTGGCATTGCAACGCTTGAGCTATTAGAAAAATATGGCTGTGAAGTGCATTTTCCACTCAACCAAACTTGTTGTGGGCAGCCAATGGCAAACTCAGGTTTTGAACACCTGACAGGTTCGTGTAATACGCTTTTTATCGAAAACTTCGACGGCTTCGACTACATCGTTTGTCCTTCAGGAAGTTGCACTTTGCACATCAAAGACCATCTTCATGCCGAAAATCATCAGGATGAACCCAAAGCCCAAGAAGTACGCAAACGAGTGTATGAATTAGTCGAATTTTTAACGGATATTTTACAAGTAAAAGACCTTCAAGCTTCGTTTCCTCATAAAGTGGGTTTACACCAAAGTTGTCATGGACAACGAGGCTTGCAACTCTCGCAAATGAGCGAGCTCAATGCACCACATTTCTCTAAACCAGAAGAATTACTCTCACAAGTATCTGGCTTAGAACTCGTTGGGCTTTCAAGAAAAGACGAATGCTGTGGTTTTGGAGGTACGTTCTGCGTTACCGAAGAAGCTGTTTCGGTTCGTATGGGACAAGACCGAGTAAAAGACCATCAGCAACAAGGCGTTGAGTACATCACGGGTGGCGATATGTCGTGCTTGATGCACTTAGAAGGTATTTTGAAAAGACAAAAAAGTTCGATTAAAGTTGTTCACATTGCCGAAATCCTCAACAGCAAATAATTATGGGAAATAACGTGCTAGAACATAGTGCCGCTTCGGAAATATTTAATAAAGATACCGAACGTGTGGGGTGGCATGACGAAACCCTTTGGTTTGTGCGTAGCAAGCGTGACAAAGCGGCGCATCAAATCCAAGACTGGGAATTACTGCGAGAAACGGCTTCTGCCATCAAAAATCATGGCTTGTCTAACTTGCATGATTATTTAGTACAATTTGAGCAAAATGCCCTCAACAATGGCGTACAAGTGCATTGGGCTGCCGATGCTGCCGAACACAACGCCATCATTCACAGCATTTTGAGTAAACATGGCGTAAAACAAATGGTTAAAAGTAAGTCGATGCTTACCGAAGAATGCCATTTGAACGAGCATTTATCTCAACACGGCATCGAAGTAATTGATACCGACCTTGGCGAACGCATTGTACAATTGCGGAACGAACCACCAAGCCATATAGTTTTGCCTGCCATTCACTTGAAAAAAGAAGATGTGGGCGAAACCTTTCACCAACATTTAGGTACAGAAAAAGGCAATAAAGACCCGCAATATTTAACGGAAGCCGCACGCCAGCATTTACGTGAAAAATTCTTGACACGCAAAGTGGCTCTTACAGGCGTAAACTTTGCCGTGGCAGAAACAGGCGAATTTGTGGTATGCACCAACGAAGGCAACGCCGACATGGGTGCACACTTGGCCGATGTACATATTGCTTGCATGGGTTTTGAAAAACTCATTCCTAAAAGAGAACATTTGGGCGTATTTCTTCGCTTACTGGCCCGTAGTGCCACAGGACAGCCCATTACGACTTATTCGAGTCATTTCAAAAAGCCTCGTCCGGGCCAAGAAATGCACATTGTGATTGTTGACAATGGGCGTTCTAATCAACTTGGAAGAGCCGATTTCAGAAACTCGTTGAAATGTATTCGTTGTGGGGCTTGCATGAATACTTGTCCTGTATATCGCCGCAGTGGCGGACACAGCTACCATAATGCCGTAGCTGGGCCCATCGGTTCTATTTTAGCACCGAACCTCGATATGAAGCAAAATGCCGACTTGCCCTTTGCTTCTACGCTTTGTGGTTCTTGCTCGAATGTGTGTCCTGTTAAAATTGATATTCACGACCAATTATATAAATGGCGACAAGTATTGGTCAAAGAAGGCCATGCCACCATTACCAAAAAACTCGGCATGAGTGCCATGACCTTTACGCTCTCGAATCCCAAAGTATATCAATTAGGAGGAAAGATAGGGCGTTTTGTGATGCAACTCGCTCCTTTTGCCGTGAATAACCCATTAAATCCTTGGTATAAACAAAGAGATATGCCAACCCCACCGAAGGAATCATTTAGAGAATGGTACCTCAAAAACAAGGGATAACAATACATAGTGAAGTGTAAAAGATGGTTAGGATGCGATTGTTAGGGAGTCCGTCCTCCATTCTTTTCTCAAAAAGATTCAATACATGCGTAGCAGAGATAAAATATTAAAAGCCATTGCTCAAAATCAACCTTCATTGGTGGCATTGCCTTCGCTCGAAGGATTGGGCAATCCGACAGAAGATATTGTAAGCCAATTCAAAACGATTTTGACGGGCATTGGCGGACAAGTCATTGAAATTGAGCAAGTAACAGACATTGCTGCTTTTGTTCAAAAGCACTTCGCTCCTACTGCTCGCATTATCTCGACTTTGCCCGAACTTTCGGCTATTGCTGAAACGAATTGGCAAAACGAAGACCCTCATACGCTCGAAAACGTAGATTTTGCCGTAATAAAAGGGCATTTTGGCGTAGCCGAAAACAGTGCGATATGGCTCACAGAGGAATTGTTAGGACAGCGAGTATCGCCTTTTATTGCACAATATTTGGGCATTGTTATCAACAAAAAAGATATTTTGCCAGCCATGCAAGATGCCTACCAACGTATCGGACAAGCCGAGTATGGCTTTGGGACGTTCTTGGCTGGGCCTTCCAAAACAGCAGACATCGAACAATCGCTTGTGCTAGGTGCACACGGAGCGAGAGGGCTAACGGTCTTTTTAGTTGTGAATGAGTGAGTTAGTGATTGAGTGATTATTTTTAACAAAACCTTACAGGTTTTGTTCCTATAAGTTATGTCGCACTACATAATTCACTCACTCATTCATTCACAATTATTATTCGTATTTCCATTAAACCAAATGTTATTGGTGTTAACCGCATATATGCCGACTTGATAAGTTGGCATATTGTACCAATCGCTCAGGCGTATGAATTTTCTTACATCAGCGAAATTATGAATTATGTTTTTCATTTTCAGTAATCGTGCAAAATTACGCTGAGCCAAGAACAGATGTAAACACCTAAAAATCAGAATTTTGTATTCATACTTATTATGGCTGCGTCACCAACAAACTTCTCGCCTGTAAAACCAATTGGGCTTCGTTGAGCATATCACATAATTCTGCTATTTCTTGATGCGTAAATAGCAAGAAAAAATTGGTCATGGGAGTACGCAAAAACAACTCTTTGCCATGTGATGTATAAAAATCCTGCATTCCTATCTGCTCGTGGAGCATCGCCGAAAAAGCATCCAATTCGCTTGTCCCCAACAAAAATAAGGCATTTTTATACGCTACATTAAAGACTTGACAGCCTTTACAAAAACCGATATAGCCCGTTTCTTTTTCTATAATCGTTTCTAATGAATGTGTGTGCATAGTACTATGTGGTTGATAGCACTGGCAAAAATCACCAGTGCTGTATGAAAATGATTACTCGTTTAAATGCTCACAAACATATCCCAACTGCTTGAGGATTGTCACAATACGCTGAGGATTGATGATATGCTCGGATGCAATTTTCATGGCATGATTCAAATCAATGAAATCTATATTGAAATGGGTTACGCCTATTTCCTTCAAGGCATCCCAAATCGCCTGAATCCCTATCGGCGACGTAATGTTGGTCTTAAATGTCAACTGTTTCATGAGGTACTTGTCTGAATGATTGAAACTAAAACAAGGCATCGCTGCCATTCTGCCAGTTATTTGACAAGACAAAACAAATCACTATTTAGACTAATTCCAAATAATATTTAATATTTATTTGTAATTAGTCTAAATAAATGTAAATTTGTTACAGAATAAATATGCACTACGTAATATAAGATTATCCATTTTAGTATGATGAAATGCCTCTGCCAAAAAGTTTGACACACAGAGGTAGATTTGGCGTTCCATCTGATACCTTTAAAAATAGCTGAACATTATCATCAAATGAAAAACCTAAAAAAATTCATTGGCAAACTGCATTTATGGCTAGGATTAGCCACTGGATTAGTTGTATTTATTGTCAGTATTACGGGATGTTTGTATGCTTTTCAAGAAGAAATACAAAACGCTACGCAAGCCTATCGCTTTGTTGCACCTCAAGCCAAGGCAAGGCTTGCACCTAGTGTTTTACAGCATATTGCTAAAAAAGCTTTGCCCAACAAGCACTTGCATTCGATTGAGTACGGCGGTACCAACGAAGCTGCAAAGGCTGTTTTTTACCACTTTCAACCGTCTTACTATTATTTGGTTTACCTTAATCCTTACTCAGGTAAAGTATTGAAAATCAAAGATATGGACAGTGATTTTTTTCGTATTGTACTCAATGGGCATTACTATTTGTGGCTTCCACCTCAAATAGGTCATCCGTTGGTTGCTTCGGCAACTTTGGGCTTTTTGGTACTTTTACTTTCGGGGCTTGTACTTTGGTGGCCCAAAAACCAAGCGGCAGCCAAACAGCGCTTTAGTATTAAATGGAACGCCTCTTGGAAAAGACGCAATTACGACCTTCACAATGTTTTGGGCTTTTATGCTACGTGGATTGTCTTGATTATTGCCATCACAGGCTTGGTTTGGGGCTTTGAATGGTTTGCAAAATCGTTGTATTGGAGCATTGGAGGACAAAAATCATTGCGATATGAAGCACCGCTTTCAAGCAAAAAACCTACACAGCTACAAACACCAGCCATTGACCAACTTTGGAGGAAAATACAAAGTGCATATCCAGCAGGTTCGAGCATTGATGTACACCCCGCAGAAACCGATTCGTCGAGTATTTTGATAGAAATTAATCCAGCCAAAGGGACTTACTGGCAAAGAGATTTCCGCTATTTCGACCAATATACTTTGCAAGAAAAAACAGTTAATCATATTTATGGCCGTATTACCGAAGCCAGTTTGTCCGACAAACTTTTTCGGATGAATTATGACATTCACGTCGGAGCAATTTTTGGCTTGGCTGGTAAAATCTTAGCTTTTTTTATCAGCCTGATTGCCGCTAGTTTACCTATTACTGGCTTTTTGATTTGGTGGGGAAGAAAGAGGAAAACAAAGTAAAATATAGTTAAGTATGAATATTAAATTATGAATTCAAGTCATTAATAATCATTTTTTTAAACCCAAAAAACCACTCATAATTCAGCATTCACACTTAGCTTTAGGCAATAGGTTTATGTATAAATTTAGTACAAAAGTAAACTGTCTGATTGCGGAATGACACCTTTCATTCCGCAATCAGACAAAGCCCACAACCACTACATCCGCTTCACAGGCTTATAAGCTACAAAGCCAAAAAGGTGTAGGAAAATACTTCTTGATATACGAAAATTGAACGGTACTGCCAAGACCGAAATCAACACAATTGGCACAACGTACCCCATAATAGAAGGGTCATTGAAAAGCCAGTAAATCAAAAAGCCCAAGGTTACCAACAGCCCAATAGTAATGCCATAACTCACAAACATTGCACCGTACCAAAAGCCTGGTTCTACTTCAAAACGCAGGTCACAAACAGGACAATTTTTGTGCATTTCGTCAAATTTACTCAGTTGCCACCAAGTATGTTTAAACATTTTACCTTCTCGGCATTGCGGGCAACGCTCTTGCCAAATGGCTTGTAGGCGTGTTCTTTCTACATCTAACTGGATATTGCTATGCTTTTTCATCTTTGTATAATATTGATAATGAACAATTTACTGTATAATACGTTTTCTAAACTCTTCGGGTGTGATGCCAACCGATTTTTTGAAAAACTTAGAAAAATAAGAATTATCTTTAAAATTCAGGGTATAAGCTATTTCGCTGATACTGGTTTGTTGGTTGACTAGCAGGCGTTTGGCTTCTAAAATAATTCGGTTACGAATTACTTCGCCGGCTTGCATTCCCCAATGTTCTTTACAAAGGGCATTCAAATGATTGGGCGTAATAAAAAGCAAATCGGCATACTCCATCGGAAGTTTTAGTTGCATAAAATGCTTGTCGAGTAGCTTCTGAAAATTTTTCAATAAAGTATAATGATACGCTGGGATTGTCTGGGGTTTTTGGGTCAGGTTTTGTTGGTCTATCAACAAAAACATTTGTAAAAGCAAGCTTCTCATTAGGTCTTCATACAAAATACCTCGCTGGGTATCGTGTAGCAAAATTTCTTCAAAAAGCTCCTTTACTTTCATGCCAAGGCGATTATCTAAATTCAAAACGCTATCAACAGCAATACCGTTGAAGAAGGAAAAGCTTTCTAAATAATCGGCACGGGCAATAAATGTATGGAAAAATGCAGGAGAAAAATTGACAACATAGCCATCGGTTTGTCCTTCAAACTGCCAGCTATGTACTTGGCCGGGAGTCATGAAGTAAATCTGATAAGGTCTTACCGCAAACTGGCTAAAGTCGATGGTGTGAAAGCCTTCTCCTTTGGTAAAAAAAACCAAATGGTAAAAATGATGCCTATGAGCCATAAACAGGTTTCGGTGCTTGACAAGATAAGGACCAAACCGACTGACCAAAATATCATTGTTTTTTTGTTCAGATAAATTACAAATATCTACAATCGGGATATGTTTCATGAATCGGGCATCTTTACTGAGTGAAATAATATCCCAAAGGTATAGCGAAAAAACACATCCTGTATGGTGTAAAATGTAGCAACAATGGTAATAATTACTGATACATAAAAAAAACATCGAAAAGAACCGCAGTTATTTCGGATAACTACCATGCTTTTCGATGCTTTTAGGTATAAGCCTCGTGCGGCTGTTAGCGTCCGAGCCAACCGCCATCTACCACCAACAGTGAGCCATGCACATAAGAGGAGGCTTCGGAGGCAAGAAAGATTGTAGCTCCTTTAAAATCATCGGGTACGCCCCAACGATTGGCAGGAATCCTACTCAAAATAGCCTGACTTCTTTCGGGGTCGTTGCGTAGGGCATCGGTATTGTCGGTGGCAATATAGCCTGGCACAATGGCGTTTACGTTTACGCCTTTGCTGGCCCATTCGTTGGCAAAAGCCTTGGTTAAACTGGCAATCGCTCCTTTACTGGCGGCGTAGCCCGGTACGTTGATGCCTCCTTGAAAGCTCAAAAGAGAAGCTGTAAAAATCACTTTTCCACTGCCTCTTGCCACCATTTCTTTGCCCAGTTCACGGCTCAAAATAAATTGAGCATGAAGGTTGATGTCGATGATTTCGTCCCAATATTCGTCGGGATGCTCGGCGGCAGGTTTACGCAAAATTGAACCCGCATTATTGACCAAAATATCAATTACAGGAAAATCGTTCTTGACGGTATGAATAAATTCGTACAAAGATTCACGCTTGCTAAAATCGGCTTGATACGCCTTAAACGAGCGTCCGAGGGCTGTGACGGCTTGTTCGACGGCACTTCCTTCTAATTCTAAACTAGCAGACACCCCAATAATATCGGCACCTGCCTCTGCTAGAGCCACTGCCATAGCCATGCCTATGCCTTTTTTGCAACCTGTCACCAAGGCTATTTTTCCTGTTAAGTCGAATAGTTGAAAGAATTTCATTTTCTTAAAAAAGTTATATTTTAATCAATTGGGAATACGCTTGCTGTAAAAGCAAAGGGAATTTGTAGTAAAATCTTAGAAGAAACAAATTTTCCTGTAGTATTCTTGTATAAAAACTTTTGCAAACGCTTGCGGTAACGATTGCTTTTTTGCAGCAAATAAAAAAGCTTATAGAAATGCCTAATCTTTTTAATCCATCTACTTTGAAAAGTACAAATTAAATTTTACAAATAAACCCATAATAGCACAAAGCTATAAACGTAAAATTTGACCGTTTACTAAATGAAGCATAAAATCTATGTATAAACACAGGAATAATTTGTATTTTTATTGTCAATCTTCCTTACTTAGCTCATCAGACATAATACTTTACAAAGTTTTTAAGGTATTCGGTATAGCACCGAATGCACAAACGCTGCGTTGGCTCGTTTGTGTTGTTCATTATTTTTATCAAATCTAGCATCAAACTTAACTATGAGTGCAAACGTATTTATCTCTTACAACCACAACGACACCGACCTTGCCAATCGAGTAAGAGAAGATTTAGAAAACGCCGGTTTTCAAGTAATTATCGACAGCGATAATCCTATTGGTTTTGAAATTCCTCGTTTCATCAACGAAAGTATCGCCAAGGCCGATTTTGTGCTACAGCTTATTTCTGAGCATTTCCTTACTTCGGCTTGGGTTGCCCAAGAATCAATCAAGGCTTTTACCGTTGCCGAACTGATTGGTAAGGTTGTGTTGCCTTGCGAAATCGACAATTCTTTGAGCGATTTTAGTTTTAGGACCAACGCCATGAAACGTTTCGATACCAAAATTGCTGAAATCAAAGCCGAAATTGGCTACCGCCTCGAAACGGGTGCGAGCATCCAAGATTTGCAGTCGCAATACCAACGACTCTTGGGCTTGAAAAATGGCTACGATACCATTATGGCCGAATTTATCAATAAAAATCGTGGCGATTTGCGTCCTGCCAATTACGAACGTGGCATGAAACAGGTGATTACGTCTTTGAATAAATATTTGAGTATGAAGAAGTAACAACCATTGCATTTGGTGTTTTTTTACATATAGCTGTCTTGTATAATGTTATGAATAAAAAGCTTTTAAGTATCATCGAAGCTATCAGGGCTGGTCGTTGTGTATTGGTGCTAGGACCTGAAATTTGTCAGGTTGACTACACCAAGTTTGTAACCGACCAAGCACCTGAAACTGCTCCCAAAGATTTCGATGAGTCTTTACGGTTAGCCTATAACTACTATTTTAATGAAGTCCTCGACGATTACGAGCGAGAGGATTTAGAAGATAGCCAAATTAGCTTTGTTGACTATCCTTTTATCAAAGAACATTTGATGACCCTGAAATCAGAAAATGACGTGCAGCACATTTATGATTTCATGAAATGGTATTTTTCGCAAACGGCCGAGTGGTCTGAGCATTTTAATAAAATTGCTCAGATTCCTTTTCCTTTGGTGTTGTCGCTTTTGTCTGATAATAATTTAGAAAAAAGCTTTGAATTGAGTTTTGGAGGCTTACAAAATGGTTATATGGTCAGCCGTTATTCGAGAGAAAACAAGGCTGTGCCTAGCATCGACAGCAAGCCAACGGCACAAAATCCATTGGTTTATAAGCTATTAGGTGATTTGGAGCATTACGATGCTACGTTTACTTTTGACGATTGGTTCGATTATTTTTCTAATATTTTTGGCGTAAACCCTTTACCTTTAGCCGTCAAAAGTGTGCTAAAAGACGACCCTTTGATTTTATTTTTGGGCGTTCGGATCGAAAAATGGTACATTCAAGTGTTGATGCGTTTGTTGTTGGCAAGTGGTCAAGGCGGTTTGTTGAAAGGCAAAAAGTTTGCTTTTGTAAGTGCCAAAGAAAAAAACGTAGAAGATTTGGCAAAAAAACGCCTCAACTTGATGTTTGATGATGCCAATCCTACGCAGTTGTTGGAAGAGCTTTATCAGGCTTGTCGCCAAGAAAAGCTTTTGCGGGTAGCCAAAATCGACACCATGCGTATCAATGCCAAGGTGTTTATTTCCTACAACCATGCCGATGGTGCATTGGCTGATAAGCTCAGGGCTGATTTAGAGGAAGTAGGCATAGAAGTCATCATCGACAGCGATAATCCTATTGGTTTTGAAATTCCTAAATTTATTAACGAAAGCATTGCCAAAGCCGATTTTGTTTTGCAATTAATTTCGGCTAATTTCTTAACCTCGGCTTGGGTAGCCCAAGAGTCGGTTAAGGCATTTACCTTGGCAGAGGTGATGGGCAAAGTTGTATTGCCTTGCCAAATCGACGATGCCCTCAACGACAACGAATTTAGAAACAGTGCCATGCGGTCGTTTGAAGATAAAATCAAAGATTTTGGTATCGAAATGGGCAATCGACTCATGAAAGGCGAAAGTATCGAAGACCTACAACCGCAATACCAACGGGTGTTGGAACTCAAAAACAACTATGACAAAACCATTGCAGAATTTAGGAATAAAAACCGAGGCGATTTGCGTGGTAACAATTATGCCAAAGGCTTACAACAAATATTTGCATCTATCAAAAAATATTTGGCTGTGCCGGCCTAATACAATGCAAAATTGTGAATTAGTGTTTATGTAAAATTAGGTTTAGCCAATCGCTCATTCACTCACAACCATTATTTTTTTATTGAACCCGCAATCGCTACGTAATATACTATGTTAGAGCAACCTTTACTCAACCGTTATCCGGGTGCTAATAGTTTTACCACAGAACAAGAAGATTTGTTCATGGGGCGAGAAAAGGACACTGAGATTTTTTATCAGTTGATTCACGCCCACCAATTAGTAATTTTATATGGTAAAAGTGGTTATGGCAAAAGCTCACTCATCAATGCTGGGGTTGTTCCTCGTTTAGAAAAAGAGGAACATCGACCTACGCATTTTTCTGTCCGCTTGTTCAACAAAGCACAAGGGGCAAATGCGGCAGCCAAATCACCGCTCAATACACTCGTTACGTCATTGTCGAGCAATACCGCCGAGTTGGAATGGATGCAACCTTTCAAGCAACAGGCATATCCGAGAGGAGTATTTTGGTATTGGGCAAAACAGTACCAGTATTACAACCAGAATGCCCCTATTTTCTTGTTTTTCGACCAATTTGAAGAACTTTTTACTTATTCAGAAGCAGAAATAGCTGATTTTGCTTCTGAATTAGGCATGGTTTTATTCCAAAAGCTTCCAGATTTTTTACGTAAAAAAGAACTATTTGCCCATTTGTCGGCAGAAGAAGCCGCTTTTGTTCACGAGAAACCGAATGTAAAATTGGTTTTTTCGATACGTTCCGACAGAATGGCCTTGCTCAATCGCCTGACGCAATATTTACCCAACTTACTGAAATATCATTACGAACTCGATGCCCTCGACGAAGAAGAGGCACGCAAAGCCATTATCAAGCCTGCGAGCCTTGTCAGCACAAGGTTCAAAACACAACCTTTTCGCTATGAAAAAGAGGTAATAGATGCCATTCTCAAACGTGTAAAAAACGTGCATGATGGCAAAGTAGAAACGGCGGCTTTGCAAATTATTTGTCGCTTTTTGGAAGAAGAAAAAGTATTAAATGGCGGGAAATCTATCATTTCTTTAGAGGTATTAGGGAACATCAAAGACATCTTTAAGGAGTATTACCAAGCCTCGCTCAACGCCCTTGCCCCAGCCGAAAAAGAAGTGGCCAGTAAAGCCATCGAAGAAAAATTTATCCAAAATAACCAACGGATTCCTTTCGAGAAAGGATATATTCAGCAAGAATATGCCCTCACCGACACCACGTTGGATGCCCTAGAAAAAAGTACCCTTTTACGCAAAGAGCAAGACGCTTACGGCCGCTTGATTTATGAAATCGGGCATGACACCCTCATTGAGCCTATCTTAGAATTTGCCGAAATACGCAGACAAGAAAACGCCCTACGCCAAGCCGAGACTTTGCGGAAAGAAGAAGCCAAGAAAAGAAAAACCCGTAACCGTAATTTAGCCGTTATAGCAGGTATTTCGTTGTTTGGTCTTGTGGTTTCTTTGTTTTTTTTGCTAAAATCTATAAAATCGGAAGAAGAAGCTAAGGAGTCGCAAAGAAAAGCTATACAAGAGAAACTAAAAGCTAATTTATCGGCAAGACAAGCTAAAACAGAGAAATATAAAGCTGATTTATTGGCAAAACGTGCTCAAAAATCAGAAATAGCAGCAAAAAAGCTTGCAGAAGAAGCTAAAGATCTGGCTGCAAAAGCCGAAGAACAAAAAAAAGTAGCCGAAGCAAGCTTGGCTAATCTTTATTTTGAAAAAGGTAAAATCTTTATCGAAAACAAAAAGAATATAGAACGCAACGGAGGTAAACCCGAAATTGTACAAATATATATCGACTCTACCCAAAAATACATTGACTCGCTGGAAAAATTAGAAAATGAAAAAAAAGCCTTTTATATACGGGAATTAAAAAGACAGATAACAACTTCAAAACATAGATAAACTTATTTTATTACAACTCAATACTTGAGATTTTATGAACTACATAAAAATACTATCTATCATAGCCACTTGTTTGCTCGTGCATTCTTTTTCTTTTGCCCAAGAAAAACCAGTGGATAAATTGAATAAATTTTACAAGCAACAAATTGAACTTGGCGATAATTGGGTAAAAAAAGGGAAGATGGCTGATGCTATTAAAAGCTATAATATTGCTCGGATTTTGGCAGATGTTGACGAAACTAAACAAAAACAGCTTGATTTTAAACTTGATAGCACCTTTACGGCTATACAAAACTTGACGTTTGAGGCGAAAGCCTTGTATTTGTCATCGGAGGCTTCCAGACTTAGCCCTATTCAGAACATTCAGTTGCTAAAAGTGGCGGCAGATATTACAGCAAATGACCCAACAATTCAACATAATATCAAAGAGCAAGAGCGGTTTGTTTTTAACACAAGTGCCAAACACGCTTTTAGAGAAAAAAAGCGTTTTGAGGATTGCAGCGACATCAGTTTTTCGCCCAAAGCCAAATGGCTTGTTGTAACGAAAAATAACAATCAAAAATATATTTGGAATGCTACACAAACACCTATGAATTTGTATATTGCCGATACAAATATTGTGAAGGTTTTATTTGCTGAAAACGATAGCCATGTTGTGACTATCAACGCTGTAAAACAGGCTAAGTTATACCATTTAGACACCCTACAATATGCCGTAGAAATACCAATAAAATTGAATGGCAATATCGAAAAAGTATATTTTTCGGCTGATAATCAGTTTTTAGCCGTAGCAGAAACCGACAAAGCAACCTTATACCACATCAGAGATAAGCAGCTTTCTATTCCTTTTAGCATTGCTACGCATGGCGTACAAAAAATTGTATTTTCTAAAGATAGCCAATGGATGCTTACCATTCCTGTATCGGCACAAGACACGGCACATTTGTGGAACCCAACAACCCAACAAGAATATTTTTGGCTAAGCAATGAAAAAGAAATTCGGTCGGCTCAGTTTTCGAGCGATAGCCGTTGGCTAGTGACCATGAACGAAAAAGGCGAACATAAACTTTGGAATTTGCAAACGCAAAAGCAAGTACAACCCAATCCGAAAATTCAACGCTACAAAGAAATCATTTTATCGGGCGATGATAAAAAAGTCGTTTTTATTGATTACCAATACCAAGCCAAGCTTTACCAATTACCTCTTTTGAAGGAAATTCCTTGCGAACCATTTAACAAAAGTGTAGAATTTGTCAAGTTTTTTCCCATACAAAGCGATACCATTTTTGTCAAATACGCCGACGGTAGCCGAAAGGTAATGAGTATTAAAAATGATACCATTTTTGTAAAACACACTGATGGCAGACGAAAAGTAATGAGCATCAAGAAGGCTCGTCCTGTGGAATATCTCAAAGACGAAAATTTGCTAGAAGACGTGTTTGTATCGAACGACGCAGCCTGGGTTTTAACATTCAATAATAACTTATATGCTTATAAATTATGGAACAATAAGTATGGCAATTTGGAGCATTTTAATTTTGAGAAAAATATCCAAAAAATACAATTTTCGCCAGATGCCAAATGGATTTTTACCAAACACAGTAACAATCAAGGCAAGATTTGGCAAATTGATTCGAAATTGGCAGAAACACTCAACGATGTAAAAGAATTTTCATACTCCGCTGATGGTAAATGGCTGATGGTAAATGACTTTAGAGGAGATTTACGTATTTCAAAAATGGACGAAAGTTTGTTTAAATACGAAAAAATTGAAAAAAATGTAAAAAGTGCTTCCTTTTCGGCTAATGGAAAATGGGGGCTTATTACATACACTTCTGGCGATGTAAAACTCATAAGACTGAGCGATTCTTTGCATATAATTAGCATCAAAAACTTGTTGAAAAAAATTCAAGATATTCGCCTTTCTGACGATAAACAAGGCTTTAGTTTGACCCATAGAAATGGTGATAACGTAAATGTTAAACTACAAAAAGGAAGCTTTATCTATACTAATTCAGAAACTAAACAACCGACAAAAACAGCTTTAATCAAAAAATTTAAGCCTATCGAAATGTTACTCAAAGCCTACTATCGCATAGATTCGTCGGAGATAGCAAAAGTTAGACTTTTGAACAAAGAAGAACTGCAAGAACAGCACATAGTGACAATCAATAACCATCAATTGTGGCTCAGTAAAGAAGTAGAAGGGACAGATTTTAATAACACAAAGGTGATAAACGAGCATTATCTTTTGGTAAAAGTAGGCAGAGCGTTAATAAAAACCGATGTTACGAAGCCTGGCGACTGGTTTAGCTATGGCGATGGCGAAGAAATGGACTACGATGACAAGGCTATAGAAAACTGGAAAAAAACATTTGCCCAACAATTTCTGTTACCGCTAGAGCAAGAAATAGTAGAAAAATACAAGCTCAAAGAAATAGAAAAATCAATACAGGCTAAGTAAAGTTTGGCATTTCGGTACTTTTTTGTCTAATTTGTTGCCCAAAACAAAATATCCCTGCTGTCATGACTAGAACGTACATTGTCCGATTGGTGATTTTATTGAGCTTTTTTGTCATCCTTTTCGATATATCACAGTTTAGCAAACAACCTTTGGTATTAGATACCCCAACGTATTTTAGATGGCTCGATTGGTTAGTTTTTGCTATTTCTTTGTATCTAGTCTTTAAAATTAGCCGTTACCCATTGCCCGATGGTACCATGAATAAACTAATTGTACGAACGGTATTTTTTTCCTTGGTATTTGCTTTTTTTATTGTGTATAGCCAAAGTTATATTTTTCCATTAGGAGCATTCATAGGCTATGCGTTTATTTTGAATAATGAATTGAAGTAATTGTAAATCAAATTGTTGTGTATTAGTTTAAAGTATCACTATAACAAAAATAAAGCAATACGCATATACGAAAAGTAGCTGAGATGAAAGTTTTCTATTTTATCGTTTTCACGTGCCTGTAAAGTGATATTGGGGCGTTTAGGGTTTGTGTTCTGATGACCGTTTACTAGATTTGAGGCTTTAGATGCTAGTTTTTTTAGACTTTTCTTCTATATTGCCACAAACCTACGAAACGATTGAAATATGGAACAACTACAACTTAACGATGCCCACGTTTTTGTTATCAGCGACCTGCACATCGCCAAAGGACTCGAAGCGAACGGTTTGTATGCAGGAACAGAAAACTTTTTTGCCGATGCTGCCTTCGACCGATGGATTGACCACTGCATTGGTAAGTCGAGAGGAGAAAAAGCGGTGTTGGTTATCAATGGCGATTTTATCGACTTCTTGCGTGTTATTTTTCAAGCAAATGAAGTAGAGCACCTCGACTACCAAGGCTGGATTACTGAGCTTGCTAAGGTGGGTATTCATAAGTCTGTGCACGAACTCAAAGCAAGTATCGAAAACGATGAAGGCACTTTTGGCTTTAAAACCCAAGATTATAAATCTATCTGGAAGCTTTGGAAAGTAGCCCAAGGGCATACCTTACTTTTTAGTGCTTTGGGCAAATGGCTAAGTTCGCCACACCGAAGTTTGTTTATTTTGAAAGGCAACCACGACCTCGAATGGCATTGGAAAACAGTACAAGCCTATTTTAAAACCCTCATGCAAGAGGAAATACGGCGAAGCTTTGGCTTTGCTTTAGCCAACGAAGCCATCCTTTTTTTTGAAAACCAACTCATTATTAATCAAAAACTTTACATCGAACACGGGCATCGCTACGATAATTTCGCTTATGTGGCAGGTACGCCTCAATTAGATGCTCCTCTCAACGACCAATTACGATTGCCATTTGGCTCATTTTTTAATCGGTATTTGCTCAATAAAGTGGAACTCAATTATCCGTTTCTTGACAATATCAGACCGACTACCAATATTTTACCGATTTTATTAAAAGAACATTTCTTTTTAGGCATCAAATTACTAGCTAATACGCTTTGGCGTTTACCTAAATTTGTGCGTAAAAACAAATGGAGTTATGCTTTTTCAGCCTTGCTTACCTTTGTACTCGTGATAGTGATACCACTCGCTATTATGCTGTATTTTCTGTATCAAGACTGGGTAAACAGTGGCGTAAACGCTACATTTCTTACTAAATTGGGTAGCCTCAAAAACATCGGCTGGATGGCTCTTTCATGGATTTTGGGTAAATTATTGGCCTTTTTTCAAATAGAAGAACCCAACGATTTATCAGTTTTTGCCCAACAAGTTTTCAACAATAACCCCCAACTCGAAATTATTACCATGGGACATACCCATACGCCTTACCAGATGCGTTGGGGCAAACAGCAGTTTTATAATACTGGCACGTGGATTCCTATTGTAGAAACCTCTACCACCGCCGTGCGACACGACCGCACCTTTACTTTTCTACACGTAGAGGTCGGACAGTTCAATGTATTTGCTCATCCGCTGTTGCGTTGGAACGACGATGCCGGCCGAGCCGACTTGTTGGATATAACGATGAAAACGTAAAAATACCCATAGATATAGTAAACTTTAGATGGAGGGTTTTGGAAATGAAACAATCAAGTTATTGTTTCATTTCCAAAACCTTTATTTGCATAGTACGAATCCCAACGATGAAATACTTGATATAGGTCAATAAATAAAATTTTATAAAGTTTGTTTTGCATTTTAAAACTACTACAATTTTTATTTACATATACTTTTTCTCGCTTATCCCTTATTTTTTAATTTTTATTTTCTAAATCAAAAAACAAAATAGCTTTTTCTTCATTTATGGCATTATTGTTGCATTAATCTTTAAGTAAAGCATAATGATTATTTTTTGTAAAATTTATGCCCCGAACACATCCTTAACTTTAAAAAATACCGCTATTATGACTATTGCCCTCAAAAAAAGACTACTTCTCGTTGATTTTGTCGAAACCACTAGATTGATGCTAGAGCATTTTTTAGGCGACGAATTTGAAATTATCCACAAAAAAGACGGTGCCGAAGCTTGGCATTTTTTACAGTCAGGAGCAAGCATCGACTTTATGATTACCGAAATCAATTTGCCTAAACTGAATGGCAAACAGCTTATTCAACAGCTAAGGCAACAAAGTCAGTACCAGTATTTGCCTATCATTTTACTTACAGGCACAAACGAACTTCAAGACTGTATCGAATGTATCAACTTAGGAGCGGATAATTTTGTAAACAAACCCTTCAATCCTTTCGAGATACAAGCCCGCATCAATACATTTTTGAAGTTGCAACAACGAAGGCTATACAAACAAGTTTCATAGTATTTCATTCCCTGCCCATATTTTATACTTTCCTTTGAGAAAAAACAAAAGGACTGCCCTGTGCAGTCCTTTTTGTTTTGAAAGCTATTTTGTCCGATTTTCAAGCAAAACAACACTCAATTGTTTTGCTTTTTTTCCATTGCCTTGGTATTGTCTTTCATGAAGACTAAACGAACCCAGCACCAAATCGGTATCACCGTCGGCATCGGCATCGGCGGCATCCATCACCATCCAGCGTCCTTGAGCAAACAGTGGCAACGTAGATGCCTTAAAGTGGTTTTCGCCGATGTTTTCAAAATACAAAAAGCCCTCGTTAGGTTTTTGTTTTGTATCGGTAAAAAATGAAATTGCAGCTATGTCTAGGTCGCCGTCTAGGTCAAAATCTTGTGCCAAAGCTTTAGACGCGCCAAACATCGGGTAAAAAAAGGTTTGAGTAAATTGATTTTTGCCATTATTAAGCCAAAGATACACTCCATGATAGCGTTTGAGTGAAAACGACAAGTCGGCATTATCGCCATTGGTGTAAAGTATATCCGTAAAACCATCGTGGTTGAAATCAAGTAGTTGCATAAAACTAGAGCCATACACTGGCGGAAACCGCATGATGGTTTGTTCTTCAAACTGCCCATTTCCTTTATTGATAAACCACACGATACGTTCTTGAGCCTGCGTCATCAGAGCAGCTATATCGGGCAGGTGGTCGCCATTGAGGTCTTGTACAATTGTATTTCTAGCACCCGGCAATGCCGACAACAAATGTTCGGAATGGTCTTTGCCATCAAACCAGCTCAATCGCCCGATTTCATTTCCAAATTGGCATACCAGAAAATCGGCAACGCCATCTTGATTAAGGTCGGTATGATTGCAAGCTACCGGACGGCGTAAAGTATCTAAGAGGGTTTGCACTTGATGCGTAGTGCCAAGCGTTTGTAGCTTGCCCTGTGCCAAATTGCTTGGGTCCATTTGTCCCATTGTAAGCCAAAAAGGCTGTTGGTGTGCATCAAACCATACATCCGCCACAGGGCTATTGAGCGGAATTGTCTCTTTGATTTGCCCTGATGTATTCATCGCCACAAGCCGATTATCGCCTCGGTATCCTACATAAATTTGTTGTTGAGCGGGTACAATTTTCACCAATGTAACCAAGGATGGTGCTGCTGTGGTATAAAAAGTAGTAGGTTTAAACAAAGACAACTGTGTAGCAGGTTTTGCCTTAGTTGCTTGCGGTAATACCGTTTTAGGAGCATTTTTCACATAATAATCCACAATTTTTTGCCAATCTTCTGTAGCCATTTGCGCTTGGTCAGGAAATACATTGGCAATACTCAAGGCCATCATTTCTTCATAATCAAGGTTAGAAAAATACCCCATTTTATTGCCCATTCCCAAACGTAAAGCCATATTGGGCAGTACCCCGTTTGCCCACGTTTGTTGGTCAAGCAAATCTGGCGAGGGAAATTCATGACAACTCGCACAATACTGCTTGGCAAGGGTTTCCCCCGAAAGCTTACTCGGCTGTAGCGGTGTATCTGTGGTTTTGTTTTGTGAAGTAGAACAAGCCACAAGCCAGCCACAAGCCAAAAACATAAGCATAATCATCACTTTTTTCATGAGATAAAGGAGAAAATTGGTAAAAATCAGTGCGTCGCAAAGATAAACAAATATATTGTATCTATCTGATACAATATATAAAAATACCAATTTTGAAAAAAAACCTTTATTTCATTAACCATTCATCATCTTTAAATGCCGAAAATATAATTTTTCCACTAGAATTCATTTTATTAATGCCAGAGGGTAAAAGATTTTTGCAACTTGCACGTTAAAAAAGTACCAACTATCATCCATCGTTTTATCAATAAACCTTATCATTTCAATCAACATGAAAAAAAGCCTTCTACTACTCTGTCTGTGTTTTTTTTACACTACGCTTGTTTTAGCCCAAAGTCCCGTGCGAGTCAGTATCAAAGGTATGGTACAAGACACCAATGCAGCCGTGCTGTCGGGTGCTACAGTCATGCTTTTGCAGCCCAAAGACTCATCGTTAGTCAACTTTGCTCGGGCCAATGACAAAGGAGCATTTGAGTTTCGTAATGTAAAAAATGCCAATTACCTCCTCAAAATTTCTTATGTAGGCTTTTTACCCTACCAACAACCCATCAAACCAAGCACCGCCGAACAACTCGACCTTGGGATAATCAAAATCAAACCTATCGCCAAAGAACTCATCGAGGTGGTTGTACGAACTGCCAAAGCACCATTGACCATCAAAGGCGATA
>JACCDQ011806419.1_pt1 | contig 21150 bp, 16 predicted proteins | sample 7446031 | NCBI WGS metagenome assembly JACCDQ01 (sample SAMN15323442, study PRJNA562643) | freshwater metagenome | isolation source: river surface water | place: USA:Blue River Watershed | collected 2017-08-17
ATCGGCCTTGCGACGCCCCCCATCACGCAGGCCGCAGAGCCGCTATCGCTGCCGCAAGCCGTCCAGGCGGCGCTGGCTCGTTCACCCGCGCTGGTCGCCCAGGACGCTGCAGCCCGTGCGGCAAGAGAAACGGCCGTGGCCGCTGGCCAGCGCCCGGACCCTGTCTTGCGTCTGTCGCTTGACAACGTCCCGCTGTCCGGGCCCGACCGGTACAGCACCTCCCGCGACTTCATGACCGCCAAATCGGTTTCGCTGATGCAAACCTTGCCCAGCACGGCCAAGCGCCAGGCACGCACAGCGCGCTTTGAACGCGAAGCGCAAACCGTTGAAGCTGGGCGCCTGGAGCAATCCGCCACCATTGGCCGAGATACCGCCATCGCGTGGTTGGAGCGCCAGGCCTTGGAACAGCGTCTGGGGTTGTTGAATGAGCAACTGGGCGAAGCCCGCCTGCTGGTGCAGGCCAGCGAATCGGCCGCACGCAGCGGCAGCGGGTCCCCCGCCGACTGGATTGCTGCTCGGGAGTCTGTCGCTCAGTTGCAGCAAACCCTGCTGGGCGTCGAGGCAGAGCGCCGCAACGCGCGCCTCACCCTGGCCCGCTGGACCGGCAGCGACCCCGAACAGCCGTTGGCCACCCCGCCCGATGTGACCCCTTCACCCACGGGGGTGGGCAATGGGGCCGAGCGCCTGGCGCACCACCCCGAACTCGTGCGGCTCTCGGCGCAGGAAGCGGCCATGGCCGCCGAAGCGGAAGTCGCGCGACAGGAGCGCGCCCCCGACTGGAGCACAGAACTCATGCTCAGCCTGCGCGGCCCGGGTTACCCGAACATGGTCTCGCTGGCGGTTTCGGTGCCACTGACCTGGGATCGCCCCCAGCGGCAGGACCGCGAACTCGCGGCCCGACTCGCCCAAGTGGACGCCTTGCGGGCCGAACGCGAGGAGCGTGCTCGGGAACACCTGGCCGAAATCCGTCGCTGGGAGGAAGGCTGGCGAGCCGGTCTGGCCCAACTCGCCCTGATCGATGCCGAGCGGCTGCCGCTGGCCGAGCAGCGCATCCAGACGACGCTGGCCGCCTACCGGGGCGGCAGAACGCCCTTGAGCGAGGTGCTGGCCGCACGGCGCATGGCACTGGACCTGCGCATGGAGCGGATCGACCTGCACCTCTCCACCGCCCGCCTATGGGCCCAACTCGCCTACCTCATCCCCGCCGAACCGGCCGCTGCACAAGGATTGACACCATGAACGTTCGAACCAGCATCGGCTTGGGTGTCGTGGCCTTGGTGGCCCTGGGTGCGGTGGGCTACGGTGCGTGGACCGCCGGCATGCGCTCGGGCATGGAGATGGGCTCGCCGCCGTCATCACCCAGCACCGCAAGCGCCCCGCAAAACCCGGACGCCTGGACGGTGGTTCAGGGCGGTGAAGCCACCGCCCGCCACCTGCGCGACGGCCTCAAGGCGGGCGACATGGACCCGGTGACCGGCCGGATGATCCTGAACTACCACGACCCCATGGTGCCCGGCAAAAACTTCGAGGCCCCAGGCAAATCGCCCTTCATGGACATGATGCTGGTGCCGCGCTACTCGGGCGGCGCGAGCGCCAGCGCAGGTGCCGACACCGGCGCCGTGGCGGTGAGCCCGCGCATCCAGCAAAGCCTGGGCCTTCGCACGGTGGAGGTGGTTCAAGGATCGCTGAATGGCGGCTTCTCGGTGGCGGGCAACGTGGCCTGGAACGAGCGCAACCAGGTCGTGGTCAGCGCGAGGTCCATGGGCTTCGTGGAGAAGCTCCACGTCCGGGCTGCACTGGACCGCGTGGCGGCCAGTGCGCCGCTGGCCGAGATCTACGTCCCGGACTGGGTGGCTGCCCAGGAAGAGTACCTGGCGGTCGCGCGCATGCCGGGCGCCGACCTCGGGCCACTGCGCGACGCCGCGACCCAGCGCATGCGACAGGCCGGCATGGACGCGGCACAGATCGAGCAGGTGGTGCGGACCGGTGCGGTGCAATCCCGTTTCACGCTGCGCGCGCCGATCGGTGGCACTCTGACCGAGCTGATGGTGCGCGAGGGCGCGACCGTAATGCCGGGCATGCCGCTGATGCGCCTGCAAGGCACGGCCACGGTCTGGGCCGAGGGCCAGGTGCCCGAGAGCCAGGTGGCACTGCTTCAACCCGGCGCGAAGGTCAGCGCCAGCAGCCCGGCGGTGCCGGGGCAAACCTTCGAGGGACGGGTGCAGGCGATCCTGCCCGAGGTGGACCCTGCCACGCGCACGCTCAAGGCGCGGCTGGAGCTGAACAACCCCGGCGGACGGCTGGTGCCGGGCATGTTCGTGCAGATGCGGTTCGCCGAACCGGCAGGCCAGCCAACCTTGCTGGTGCCTAGCGACGTGGTGATCCACACCGGTCGCCGCAGCGTGGTGATGCTGGCCGAAGACGGTGAGCATTTCCGGCCGGTGGAGGTACGTGCGGGGCGCGAAGCCGGTGGCCTGACCGAAATCGTGCAAGGTCTGCAGGCCGGCCAACGGGTGGTGTTGTCGGGACAGTTCCTGATCGACTCCGAAGCCAGCCTGCGTGGGCTGGAGGCGCGACTGAACCAGGCCTCTTCGGCGGCAGCGGATCTGCACCGCACCGATGCCGTGATCGACGCGGTGGACGGGAACAGCGTGACCCTCACCCATCCCGCCATCCCGGCGCTCAAGTGGCCCGGGATGACGATGGCGTTCCACCTGCCACCGGTCGAACAGCGGCCACGTGGCCTGTCCCAAGGAGACCCGGTGCGCATCGAGTTCCGCACGCAGGACGGAGCCGAACCGCAGATCACCCGGATCGAGCGCGTTGAACCGTCCGCACAGGGAGCGAAACCATGATCGCGCGGCTTATCCACTGGAGCATCGGCAACCGCTTCCTGGTGCTGCTGGCCACCGTGATGCTCACCGCCTGGGGCGTGGTGGCGATGCTGCGCACGCCCCTGGACGCGCTGCCCGACCTCTCGGACACCCAGGTCATCATCCGCACCAGCTGGCCCGGCCAGGCGCCGCAGATCGTCGAGAACCAGGTCACCTACCCGCTGACCACGACCATGCTGTCGGTGCCCGGTGCCAAGGCGGTGCGCGGCTACTCCATGTTCGGGGACAGCTTCGTCTACGTGCTGTTCGACGACGGCGTGGACCTGTACTGGGCGCGCTCCCGCGTGCTGGAGTACCTCAACCAGGTGCAGTCGCGGCTGCCGCCGTCGGCCAAGTCCTCCCTGGGGCCCGACGCCACCGGCGTGGGCTGGATCTACCAGTACGCGCTGGTGGACCGCAGTGGCAGCCAGAGCCTGGACCAGCTGCGTTCACTTCAGGACTGGTTCCTGCGCTTTGAGCTCAAGACCGTGCCGGACGTGGCCGAGGTGGCCAGCCTGGGCGGCATGGTTCGCCAGTACCAGCTCGTGCTCGACCCCGACAAGCTGGCCGCCTACCGCATCACGCAGACGATGGTGAGCGAGGCGATCGGCCGCGCCAACCAGGAGGCCGGGGGATCGGTGCTCGAACTGGGTGAGGCCGAATACGCGGTGCGGGCAAGCGGTTACCTCAAGACCCTGGACGATTTCCGGGCCATCCCACTGAAGACGACCGACCTGGGTGTTTCAGTGCGCTTGGGCGACGTTGCCCGGGTGCAGCTTGGGCCGGAGATGCGGCGTGGCATCGGCGAACTCGACGGCGAGGGTGAAGCGGCCGGTGGACTGATCGTGATGCGTTCGGGCAAGAACGCGCTACAGACCATCCGGGCGGTCAAGTCCAAACTGGCCGAGCTGCAAAGCGGCCTGCCCAAGGGCGTGGAGATCGTGCCGGTGTACGACCGCTCCCGGCTGATCGAGCGTGCGGTGGACAACCTGGGGTTCAAGCTGCTGGAAGAGTTTCTGGTGGTGGCCGTGGTCTGCGCGCTGTTCCTGTTCCACCTGCGCAGCGCCCTGGTGGCCATCGTCTCGCTGCCGCTGGGCATCCTAATGGCATTTATCGTCATGCAGCAGCAGGGCGTCAACGCCAACATCATGTCGCTGGGCGGCATCGCGATCGCCATCGGTGCGATGGTGGACGCTGCGGTGGTGATGATCGAGAACGCGCACAAACACCTGGAGCGATGGGGCCATGAGCATCCGGGGCAGGTCCTCTCGGGCGAACCGCGCTGGCGCGTGATTGGTGAGGCGGCCGCCGAGGTTGGACCTGCACTGTTCTTTTCTCTGTTGATCATCACGTTGAGCTTCATTCCTGTGTTTACGCTGCAGGCGCAGGAGGGACGGTTGTTCGCGCCTCTGGCCTACACCAAGACCTATGCCATGGCGGCGGCGGCAGGGCTGGCCGTGACGCTGATCCCGGTGCTGATGGGCTACCTGATCCGAGGACGCATCCCCGATGAACACGCCAACCCATTGAACCGAATGCTGATCGCGCTCTACCGCCCCTGCCTGGACGCGGTGTTGCGGGCCCCGAAGCTGACGCTGGTGGTGGCCACCGTGTTGCTAATGGCCAGCCTGTGGCCGCTCAAGCACATCGGCGCCGAGTTCATGCCCAGGCTGGACGAAGGTGACCTGCTGTACATGCCGACCGCGCTGCCCGGCCTGTCGGCCGGCAAGGCCGCCGAGTTGTTGCAGCAGACCGACCGCCTGATCAAGACCGTGCCCGAGGTGCAGAGCGTCTACGGCAAGGCCGGCCGCTCGGACAGCGCCACCGACCCGGCTCCGCTGGAGATGTTCGAGACCACCATCCAGTTCAAGCCGCGCAGCCAGTGGCGCGCCGGCATGACGCCGGACCGGCTGGTCGAGGAGCTGGACCGCACGGTGCGCGTGCCCGGCCTGTCCAACATCTGGGTGCCCCCGATCCGCAACCGCATCGACATGCTCGCTACCGGCATCAAAAGCCCGGTGGGTGTGAAGGTGGCCGGCGCCGACCTGGCCACCATCGACCGGCTCACGGGCCAGATCGAGACGGCCATCAAACAGGTGCCTGGGGTCAGCAGCGCGCTGGCCGAGCGCCTGACCGGCGGGCGCTACATCGATGTGGACATTCGGCGGGATGACGCGGCGCGCTACGGCCTGAACATCGCCGACGTGCAGGACGTGGTCGCGGGTGCGGTGGGTGGCATGGAGGTCGGACAGACCGTCGAAGGCCTGCAGCGCTATGCCATCAATCTGCGCTATCCGCGCGAACTGCGTGATTCGCTAGAGGCACTGCGTACTTTGCCCATCGTGAGCCCACGGGGTCAGCGCCTGGTGTTGTCGGATGTCGCCCGTATCGCCATCTCGGACGGCCCGCCCATGTTGCGCAGCGAGAACGCCCGCCTCGCCGGTTTCGTGTACGTGGACATCCGTGGGCGCGACCTGCGTGGCGCAGTGAAGGAGATGCAGCGCGTGGTGGCCGAGCAGGTGGATCTGCCACCCGGCTATTCGGTGTCGTGGTCCGGGCAGTTCGAATTCCTGGAGCGGGCCACCGCCCAACTCAAGCTGGTGGTGCCGTTCACGCTGCTGGTGATCTTCCTCTTGCTGTACCTGACCTTTCGCCGCCTCGACGAGGCCCTGCTCATCATGGCCACGCTGCCCTTCGCCCTCATCGGCGGCATCTGGCTGCTCTGGGCGCTGGGGCACAACCTGTCGGTGGCCAGCGTGGTCGGCTTCATTGCGCTCGCGGGTGTTGCGGCCGAGTTCGGCGTGATCATGCTGCTGTACCTGAAGCAAGCCTGGGCCGCACGGCTGGCCCAGGGGCTGGACAGCGATGACCACCTGCTCAACGCGATCCGCGAAGGCGCGGTCCTGCGCGTTCGCCCCAAGGCGATGACGGTGGCGGTGATCGTGGCCGGTCTGTTGCCCCTGTTCTGGGGCGCGGGCACGGGCAGCGAAGTGATGCAACGCATCGCTGCGCCGATGGTGGGCGGTATGCTGAGCGCGCCGATTCTGTCCATGCTGGTGGTGCCGGTCATCTATCGGTTGATGAGGAGGCAAAGCGTCGATCAAATCCGGTCCTGACGTTGCAAGACAAACGGGGCGGTCGCGAACACGCTCGACCGCTGCCTGCGACCTGGCGATGAGTGCGGCGTTAGTGACGTCGCACTTGCCGGGTCAAGGATTCCCGTTGTCCGCTGTGCCTCGGACGTCCGTCATTCAGTTCAGCAACTCACTCTGTGGCCAACAGCCGCTGTGTGCCAGTTCGCGTGAAAACGCAGGGCAGTACGCACTGACAGCCATCGCTGCACAGCGGCCTTCGTCGACAAGGTTTGAGTCGTTATGCACCACACATCTCGTTCAGGTTCGTGTCACCGACGCACTGCGCAGAGCTTCTGATGGACTTTTGGAGCTGTGTGACTCGATATTGAATGTGGGCCGGCCTGAACAGTCGGCTCTCCTCCCTGAAAGTCGAGTGACAGCGACTTTGATTCCCGGCCCTCGCGCCGGGCTTTCTTTTTTGGGGGTGTCTGACAGAGCCTCTGTTCTGCAAAGCACGGATTCGCTGGAAAACAGCCCAAATCCAGCAGCGGAACAGGCACCTAACAGTCCTACATTGACCTCACAGCACCCAGCGAGATGAAGTGACCTTCACCTCCAGCGGATGCGGAAACTGTGAGGTATCTGGTGGACTTCATCCTTTCAAGAACTCGGCACTTAGCCTCGCTCTCCGGAGCAACGCGCGCAGCAGCCGCTGGCAGGAAGTTACGCTCGGCTGTGGTGCCTGCTGCGGTGCTTTCGCTGAGCCTTCTGGCTCCTAAGGCCGCGCACGCAGTGGACGGTTGCCTAGTGTTGCTGTGCTTCGCGGCGCCCAGCTGGAAGTCGATCCCCCAGTGCGTACCGCCGATTCGGCAGGTGCTTCGGGATCTGGCCCGGGGCAAGGCGTTCCCCACTTGCGGGATGTCCGGCGCTGGCAATTCGGCCAGGCATGCGTGGGCCCGTGCACCGGGCAACTGCCCGCCCCAGTACACCCGGGTGCACGAGGCCGAAAGCGGTCCGATTTACACCTGTGACTACACCGGAGCGATCACGGTCACCATCGACGGAAAGCAGTTCACGCGCACATGGTGGGACATGGGTGGCGATACGGTGACGGATTTCAGCCCGGTCGCAAAGTCCCAGCTCGGCACCTGGGATACCCAGTACGACGACGACCGGGCCGCCTGGCTTCGCTCTCGTCCTTGAGGCCAGCGCCATGGAAGCCTCCACCTTCGCAGCACTGGCTCTGGCCTGTGCACCACAAGTCCATCTTTCCACGGCTCAGGCGCTCGTCTCCGTCGAAAGCTCCTTCAACCCCTGGGCCATCGGCGTCGTAGGTGGTACTTTGCGCCGCCAGCCCAACAACCGGGATGAAGCAGTGGCCACTGCCAACCAGTTGCACACCGACGGGCGCAACTTCAGCGTCGGCCTGGGGCAGATCAACGTGGGCAACTTCCGGCGTCTGGGGTTGAACACCAGCAGCGCCTTCGACCCCTGCCAGAACCTGTCGGCCATGCAGTCCGTGTTGACGGAATGCTTCGACCGAGCAGGCCTGACACAAAGTAGGGCGGACCCCCTTCAGTCCGCCCTGCGCAAAGCCCTCTCTTGCTACTACAGCGGCAACTTCTCAACCGGCTTTCGCCATGGCTATGTGCAGAAGGTTGTCGCCGCCACCCGTTCACTGCCCCGCCCTCGTTCCAACCCGTCATCCAAGGAGCCGTCATGAATCGCCAGAAACTGTCTCAAGGCCTGGTCCGTGCCCTCAGCCTGTTGATGTTGCTGCCACCCCAGGTCTGGGCGCAAGGCTTCGACAAGGTGAACACCACGGTCACCAACGTCAACGCGATCCTGGTGACGATCTCCGTGGCCGTGGTGACGATCGCGATCATCTGGGCCGGCTTCAAGATGATCTTCCAGGGCGCCCGGCTGGCCGATGTGGCCAACATCCTGATCGGTGGCACCCTGGTCGGCGGTGCAGCGGCGTTCGCCAGCTACATCGTCAGCTGACCTCAGCAGGCAACCGCCATGCAAGCCGAGACCATCTACAAGGGCGCGACCCGCCCCGCCATGAAGCTGGGTATTCCGCTGGTGCCACTGGTGGTGCTTTTCGGCGGCGGGATGCTGCTGATGATGTGGGGCGGCATCCTCGTGAGCTGGTGGATCGCGCTGGGCGTGCTGATGTCCTTTGTGCCCACCCTCTTCTGGATGCGTTGGGTGACATCCCGGGACGAACAGCGGTTTCGGCAAATTTTCATCGCGCTCAAGCTGCTTATGCACGACCGCAACCGGCGGTTCTGGCGCGCGCGCAGCTACTCACCCACCCTCTTTCGGGGAGCGTCCGATGTCTGGCATCTTTGACCGACTGGGCAAGGGCTCACGCCGCGCAACGCGGCGCCCTGTGGCGGGTGGCCCGCAGCCTCGCCACTGGTCGCAGGCTCTGGCGGAGAACCCATTGACCAGGTTCGTGCCGTTCTCGTCGCTGATGAGCGATCACGATGTGATCACCCGTGGTGGCGATTTCCTGCGGGTGTGGCGGCTCGACGGTGTGGCTTTCGAGTGCGCCGACGACTACCTGGTCACGGAACGGCACGAAGCGCTCTGCAGCCTGCTGCGCAACCTCTCAGGTGGTCAGTGGGCCGTCTGGACGCACCGGCTGCACCGCAAGATCCAGGACATGCTGACCGACCCGGCGGAGGACGGCTTTGCCAAAGACCTATCACAGGCCTATCAGGCGCACCTGAACCAGCGGGCGATGATGAGTAACGAGCTGTACCTGACCCTGGTCTACCGGCCCACCACGTCCCGTGTCAGCCGGGCGCTGCAGTCGCCGCAGCGGTCAAAGGCTTCCATAGCGGAGGCCCATGTCGAAGCGCTGCGGGTGATGGAAGAGCGCACGGCGTTCGTGCACCGTGTACTGCGCGGGTTTGGCCCGCAGTTGCTGGGCGTGCGCGAACAACGGGGCCGCCTCTACTCGGAAGTCGCGGAGTTTCTGGGCTACCTGGTCAACGGGTACTGGAAGCCCGTGCCATTCACGGCTGGTCCACTGCACCGCACCCTGCCCTCGACACGTCTTTCATTTGGCGGCGACAAGCTGGAATTGCGAAACGGTGACCAGCGCCGCTGCGCGGCCCTGGTGGACATCAAGGAATACGCCGACGCCGTCGAACCGGGCATCCTCAACGCCTTGCTGTACGAAGACAGCGAGTTCATCGAGACACAGAGTTTCTCGATTCTGCCGCGCCGCGAGGCCACCCGCGCCCTGGAGCTGCAACGCGATCAGCTGATCGCCAGCGACGATGTGGTCTCCAGCCAGATCGCGGACATGGACGAAGCGCTGAACGAACTGGGCGATGGCCAGTTCTGCATGGGCGAGTACCACTACAGCCTGGTGGTCTTTGGCAACCCGGGTGAAGACAGCCTGGCAGACGCTGGCCGGCGCGCGGCACAGGCCATCGGCGCCGTGGGTGAGTCGTCAAGCCTGCAGATGTCGCCGGTGGACCTGGTGGCCGACGCCGCCTGGTTCGCCCAGATGCCGGGCAACTGGCAGTGGCGCCCGCGCGATGCCAAGTTGTCTTCCCGCGCTTTTGCTGCCCTGGCCAGTGGGCACAACTTCGCCCGTGGCAAGCGCGACGGAAATCCGTGGGGTGAGGCGCTGGCCCTTCTGAGGACGCCCTCTGGTCAACCGTTCTATCTGAACTTCCACAGCAGCCCCGACGGCGAAGACTCGGCCGACAAGAAGCTGCCCGGCAACACCATCATCATCGGGTCCACCGGGGTCGGCAAAACCACGCTGGAGATGTTCCTGCTGACGCTGACCCGCAAGTGGGACCCAGCGCCCCGGCTGGTGTTGTTCGATCTGGACCGAGGGTGCGAAATCGCCATCCGGGCCATGGACGGCCGGTACTTCACGCTCGAAGCGGGCAAGCCCACGCACCTCAACCCTCTGCAGCGCGACCCCACACCGGCCCGCATCCAGTTCTGGGAACAGCTGGTGCGCACCTGCATCGCCACCCCCGCCCTGCCCCTGCTACCGGCCGACGAGCGCGCCATCGCTGATGCCGTCAAGACGGTAGCGATGATGCCGACCGCGTTGCGCCGCTTCTCGACCATCCGCCAGAACCTTCCCAAGTCCGGCGAGAACAGCCTGTACGAACGTCTGGGCCGCTGGTGCGAGGGCGGAGCCTTGGGCTGGGTGTTCGACCAAGCCAACGACCAGCTGATAGACCTGCAGTCCGCCTCGGTCATCGCTTTCGACACCACCGAGTTCCTGGACCTGCCAGAGGTCCGCACGCCGGTCATGCTGTACCTGCTCCAGGTGATGGAGGAGCTGGTCAACGGCGAGCGGCTGATCTACGTGATCTCGGAGTTCTGGAAAGCACTGGACCACGACATCTTCAGCGACTTCGCCAAACAGAAACAGAAGACGATCCGCAAGCAGAACGGCCTGGGCATCTTCGACACCCAGAGCCCATCCGACGTGCTGCGCCACCCCATCGGCCGCACGATGGTGGAACAGAGCGTCACCAAGATCTTCCTGGCCAACCCAGAGGCGGTGCGCGAGGAATATGTCGATGGCTTCGGACTCAGCGAAGCCGAGTTCGGCATCGTGCGCAGCCTGGGCGCGCAAGGCGGCAGGCGCTTCCTGGTCAAACAAGGGCACAGCAGCGCGATCTGCGAGCTGGACCTCAGCGGCCTGCAAGACTTCGTGACCGTGTTGTCGGCCACCACCGACAACGTCGCCCTGCTAGACACCGTTCGTGAACAACACGGTAACGATCCGTTTCTCTGGCTTCCCGTGCTGCTGCGCGAGGTTCAGGATCGCAAATCCCGCAACTCCAGGAGAGCGACATGAACCGGTTTCACACCCTTCCCATTGTGTTGACGCTTGTCGCTTTCAGCACGAGCGCCAGCGCCCAATTCGTGAAAGGCAACGAGGCGGTTCGCACCTCAAACACCGGTGAACGGTTGGTCGAGTTGGCGCCACTGCCCAGCTCCGGTCCCATCCGAAAAACCAAGCCCTGCCTGGCTCAAGCAGGATGCCACGCAGGCCCCTGGCACATGGTGGAGACGCGAGAAGGTCTGGTGGAGTGCACCGAGGTCTATGCACGTGAAGGCACCTGCAGACCCTCCAGCTACGGCACCACCAAACTCTCGCGCATCTGGGTGCTCAAGACTGGCGGCCAGTGGCTGCAGTGCCAGCTTCCCGATCTGGGCAGCAAGTGCGTCAAGGTCTTCGCGCCGCCGCCGACCAACCTGCCCTACTCGGCCGTGCAATAAAGGAGCGCTGTCATGTTCGCCTGGGTCGGTTCCAACTTCGACGCGATTCTGAGCACCTACGTGCTCGGCGTGGTGTCCTCCCTCATGTCGGCGATCACGCCGATTGCGCTGTCTGCGATGACGGTGTGGGTCGCGCTCTACGGCTGGGCCGTGCTGCGTAACGAGGTGTCTGAAACCGTGCCCACCTTCGTCTGGAAGGTGTTCAAGATCGGGCTGGTGCTGGCCTTCGCCTTGCAGTCGGGCTTCTACATCAGCAACGTTTCGGACACCGCCAATGCGCTGGCCATGGGCGTGGCCAGCACCTTTCTGCCTTCTGGCGTGGACCCCGCCACGATCAGCTCGCCCTACGCCCTGCTCGACAAGTTCAACGACGACGCCAGTGCCCAGGTAGCCGACATCATGAAAGAGGCCAGCGTGCTCCGGCTGGACCTGCTGCTGGCCGGGGGCATCTTCTCGATCGGCACCGTTTTCTTTCTCTGCATCGCCCTCTTCGTCGTCACGCTGGCCAAGCTGTTCCTGACCTTCGTGATCGCCATCGGGCCGCTGTTCATCCTGTGCCTGGCCTGGCGCCCCACCGCGCGGTTCTTCGACAGCTGGTTGTCCATGTTGCTGAACGCCGTGGTGCTCACCTGGTTCGCCTTCTTCGCGCTGGGTCTGAGCGCCTACATGGGCGCCGCCATGTTCAAGGCCATCAACGACGGTGGGGGTTTCCTTGGCAGCACCTTCAATGTGCTGGGCGAAGCCACCCGCTACTGCGTGCTCATGATCCTCATGGCCATCCTTTGCTTCCAGGCGCCCAGCCTCGCCTCGGCCCTGACCGGTGGTGCCGCCATCCAACAAGGCATACAGATGATCCAGAACGCGATGATGGTCTCGGGCCTGCGCTCAGCCTCCTCTGCCCGATCAGCTGCTGGCGGTACAGGCGCCGGGGGTGTGATCCGTTCAGGCGCTGGCGCGGCGGCCACGGCGGGGACCGCCGCAGCAGCCACAGGTCGTTACGCCGGAAACATGGCCCGCAGGGGCTACGGAGCCGCACGGTCTGCGGCATACCGACTCGCCGCCCTGCGCGGCCGGTCTTGATCTCCCACTTGCCAAGGAGCACACCATGAACTACCGCCTCAAGGTCGCCGCCGCCGTGTTGATTTCGCTGGGCGCCAGCCACGCGCGCGCCACCGGCATCCCCGTGATCGATGTCGCCAACCTGTTCCAGGCGGTGCAGCAGGTGATCAACGACATCACCCAGATCAACAACCAGATCCAGCAGATCCGACAGCTTCAGACCCAGATCGAGAGCATCAACGGCATGCGAAACCTGGGCGATGTGTTCAACAACCCGCTGCTCAAGAACTACATCCCGGCCGAGGCCTACACCTACCTGAACGCAATCAACACCTCGGGGTACAGCGGCCTCAACGCCACGGCCAAGGTGCTGCGCGATGTCGGGATGCTCTACAACTGCATGGACCGCAGCGGTGACGCACGCACCGAATGCCAGGCTACTCTGGCGCAGCCCTACCAGCAGAAAGGTTTGCTGCAGGACGCCATGAAGTCCGCAGCCCAGCGGCTGGAGCAGATCCAGTCGCTGATGTCCCAGATCAACGCCACCACCGACCAGAAATCTGTGCAGGAGATCCAGGCCCGCATCGGCGCCGAGAATGCCCTGCTGGCTCACGAGTCCTCGCAAATCCAGATGCTGCAGGGCATGGCCGACAGCGAGGAACGCATCGCCCAATCCCGTGAGCGCGAGCGTCAGTACCAGATGCTGAGCCGCACCGGCAAAGTCTCCGACTTCCTGCCGTAAACACCACCCCACCGGAGCCCCCCATGAGTGCCATCCTGTTGTCAGGTGAGGCCGCCGCATGGCCGAAACAGCCGAAGACACCGTCTCCTGCGGCTGAAGTCCCGTCGCTGCAAGCCAACCGGGACTGGGAGATCGACCGCGCCCTGATGCTGGAGCGCTCCGAGCGCCGGGCCTGGGCAGCCGCTGCGGCCGGTCTGGCGATTGGTCTGATCGGCATCGCCGCCGTCTTCGTGCAAGGACCGCTGCGCAAGGTGGTGGAGATCCCCATCGTGGTGGACCGGGTCACCGGTGAGACGACCATCCAGCAGCGGCTGAGCGAAGAAACCATTCCCGCCATGGAGGCGCTGGACAAACACAATCTGGCTGCCTTCGTGCGTTCCCGCGAGGCCTACAGCTGGATGTTCCTGCAGCGGGACTTTGACCAGGTGGCCCGCATGGCGGTGCCCGCCGTGTTCTCGGAATACAACCGGCAGTTCGAAGGCGACGGCGCACTGCAGAAGAAGGTGGGCTCCACCGAAGAGTGGCGCATCAACATCGTCGGCGTTCGGCTGCGCGCATCGGGGCGCAGCGGTAACCAGAGTGACGCCACCGTCACCTACGACAAGGTCGTGCGCATGACCGACCGCAACCTGCCCGATGTGACCACCCGGCACGTGGCCAGCGTGGTCTACCAGTACCAACCCAAGGTACTTGCCAAAGAGTCGGATCGCCTTGAGAACCCGTTTGGCTTCGTGGTCACGGCCTACCGATCCGACCCCGAGATCAACACCCCTACCACTGGAGCGAAGCCATGAACGTCCTTGTGCTGCCCTTGGCGCTGGTTTTGTTGTCCATGCCTCTCATGCTGGCTTCTGCAGCTCAGCCCAGCGATAGGTCCGATCCGCGCCTGCGCGAGGTGATGTACGACGCCAACGCGGTGGTCACCGTCCCGGTCAAGCGCGGCATGGTGACGCTGGTGGAGTTCGACAAGGGAGAGGCCATCACCGAGGTGGCGGTCGGTCAGGGAGGCGACTGCACCAAGCCCGATGCCGTCTGGTGCGTGGCCGCCCAACCGGGTGGGCGTCACCTCTATGTCAAAGCCAAGAGCGCCGCCGATGCTCCCAACAACCTGGCGGTCATCACCGACCGGCGCTCGCACGCCCTGCGTTTTGTGGTGTTGCCGGACGGCGACCGCCAGACGCCTGTCTTTCGCATGGCCATCCGGTCCCCCAAACCCGCAGCAGCCCCGCCCAGTCTGGCAGAGATGGAACTGGATGCGCTGGCGAACTTGCCGCCGATCCCGCCCCCACCGACGGCCCAGCAGATCGTGGCGGAGCGTCTGGCGGCCAAGCCCACCGTGCTCAACACCCAGTACGCGCTGGCCGAAGGTGCCGGTTCGGTAGACATCGTTCCCACGCTGGTCTACGACGACGGTCGGTTCACCTACCTGCGCTTCCCAGGCAACCGCGAGGTGCCCGCCGTCTTCCACGTGCTGGGCGACGGCAGCGAAACCTTGGTCAACGCCCGCATGGAGGACGACACCCTGGTTGTGGACCGGGTCAGCCGCCGCCTGATGCTGCGCGCGGGATCGGCGGTGGTGGGCATCTGGAACGAAGCGTTTGATCTGGAGGGATCACCAGCCAAAGGCTCCACCACGGTGCCGGGTGTGCAGCGGGTTCTGAAGCCCGCCCCCTCCATTTCCTCCTCATCAACGGCAGGAGCACAGCCATGACCAATCAAGCCCCAGGTTCACCAGCGCCAAACGACGAGCCATCGCCGCAGGACAGCGGCAACACCATCAGCCCCCTGCCGGGTGAGGCAGGGATTCCCAATGTGGCCCGACGGCAGACTGTCAACCTGTCCTGGAAGAACATCGGAATCATTGGCCTGGTGTTGTTCATGGTCGGAGGCATCACTGCCTCTTACCTGTACCGATACTTCGCAGAAAGCGGCGATTCAGAGAAGGACAAGTCCATGCTGCGGGACCGTCCATCGGCGGCTGGTGCGGGTACCCGGCAGCTGGACATGACCCCGCCCGCCACACCTCGCGTCCCGGCCTTGATTCCCTCCCCTGCGGAAGCCGTCGACCCCATCGGACTGCGGAACACAGGCACGGCCACGCCATCCGGACCCAAAACCTTGTCCCCGGATGACGCCCCGGTAGTGGTGGTGTCGTCCCGCCCGGGCGGCATCGCTGGCGCCAACGGCGACCCAACGCAGTCGTCCAACGATCCGGCGGCGTCCACTTCCAGGCAACTGCAGGACTACCAACGCCGATTGCAAGGGCTTCTGGACAACCTGACCCAGGGCAATGCCCTGCCAGCAGGTCTGGGTGGTTCAACCACCGAGTCCACGCCATCACCGGACATCGGGTCGAGCCTTCGCTCCGCGGCGGCCGGCCTGTTCGGCGGCGAGTTGCAGGGCTCCGCCACACCCAGTGTGAAGGCCACCACGCTGGGCGACCGCAGCCTCACCCTGCCCAAGGGCACAGCCTTCACTTGTGCACTCAAGACCCGAGTCATCAGCGCCACCTCGGGCCTGGTCGGCTGCCAGGTGCAGCGCGACGTGTACAGCGACAACGGCCGGGTACTGCTGATCGAGCGTGGCTCGCACCTGGACGGCGAATACCGCATCGCATCGGTACGGCCCGGCACCGTCCGCATTCCCGTGCTGTGGACCCGCATCCGAACGCCGAATGGCGTCACGGTGGACGTTGAGTCGCCCGGCACCGGGCAGCTGGGCGAGTCGGGCATTGATGGCCACGTGGACAACCGGTGGGGCGACCGCATCGGCGCCGCCATGCTGCTCTCACTGATCGACGACTCGGTCAAGCTGGTCATCCAGAACCAGATGCAGGACCGGGATGCAGACACCATCGTCCTGCCATCCACCACCGAGAACACCAGCAAACTGGCCGAAAAGGTGCTGGACAGCACCATCAACATCCCGCCCCTGATCTACCAGAACCAGGGCGGCATCGTCGGCATCTACGTCGCGCGCGACGTGGACTTCTCATCGGTCTACGCACTTCAGCCGGTGGCGCGATGAACCCCGCGATTGACCTCATGTCCTTCTTCGAAGGCCCACAGCCTGACGGCTGGTGTGGCGACGCCACCTCGGTGGTCGAGTTCCTGCGCCCGCTGCGCGAACAGCTGGATGCACCGGGCGTGTTGGAGGTTTGTGTGAATCGCCCCGGCGAACTGCAGGTGGAGACCTTTCACGGTTGGCAGCAGGTGGAAGCGCCAGCCATGACGTTGGAACGCTGTCTCTCGCTGGCCACGGCCGTGGCCACTTACTGCGACCAGCAGATCAACCAGGAGCGCCCCCTGCTGTCGGCCACACTGCCCAGCGGCGAGCGCATCCAGTTCGTCATTCCCCCGGCTGTGACGCGCGGCACCGTATCCATCACGGTGCGCAAGCCATCGGAACTGATCAGGCGCCTGCTCAGCTTCGAATGCGAGGGTCTGTTCGACCGAATCGACGAGTGCGCGGCACTGGGCGCCGAAGACGACGGTCTGCAGCCCTTCCAGAGAGAACTGCTCGCACTGAAGGCCGCGGGCCGGTACGCCGAGTTCCTGCGCCTCGCGGTACAGAAGCACCAGACCATCGTGGTCAGTGGGAGGACCGGATCGGGCAAGACCACCTTCATGAAAGCACTGATCGAGGAAGTCCCGCTCCATGAGCGCCTGATCACCATCCAGGACACGGCCGAACTCACCATCCCTCATCACCCGAACGTGGTGCATTTGTTCTACAGCAAGGATGCACAGGGCACGGCTCGCGTGACGGCCAAGTCGTTGCTGGAAGCCTGTCTGCGCATGAAGCCCGACCGCATCTTTCTGGCCGAGCTGCGTGGCGAAGAATGTTTCTCCTTCATTCGCTTGGCCGCTTCCGGCCACCCCGGCAGCATCACCAGCGTGCACGCGGGCAGCTGTGCCCTGGCGCTGGAACAGATGTCGCTCATGATCCGCGAGAGCAGCGCCGGGGGCGGCCTGCGACTGGACGAAATCAAGGGCCTTCTGGGCATCGTGATCGATGTCATCGTGCAGTTCAACCGGGATGAACGGGGCCGCTTCATTTCCGAGATTGCCTACGAGCCGCGCCGAAAGCAACACACCGACGACGCCACACGGGATGCCATGGCCGATGCCCAGGCCACCCTTTTTGGCGGATTTCGGACATGAACGCCAAATTGCTCCGGCCCACCGTGTCCAGGCTGGATGTGCGCCGGGCGGCGCTGGGGATCATCGCCGTCTTCGGCGTGGCCTTGGTGGTGATCGCGGCCCTTTACCTGTCGGGCGTGCTGTTTCTTGTCTTCAGCAAGACACACCCCAGGCTGGCGACCTGGAACAGCATCGTGGACTACTGGCTGATCTATGCCGATGAGCCCGCGTTGCGCAAGCGGCTGCTGGTTTCCATCGCCACGGCCCACCTTGTCACGCTGGTGCTCTTGCCTGTGGCCCTGATATCGGCCAGCCGTCCGCGTCGTCCGCTCCATGGTGACGCCCGTTTCGCCTCCAACTCTGAGGTGAAAAAGGCAGGCCTGTTGCTGAACGACAAACAAGCCGCCACACCGAGCATCCTGATCGGCCGCTTTCGTGGCCAGTTTCTGGCCTTGCCCGGACAACTCTCCGTCATGCTGTCAGCACCCACCCGCAGCGGCAAGGGTGTCGGTGTGGTGGTGCCCAACCTGCTGAACTGGCCGGATTCGGTGGTCGTGCTCGACATCAAGGGCGAAAACCACGCCATCACGGCGGGCTACCGGTCCAAGCACCAACAGACTGTCTACGCTTTCTCCCCCTTTGACGAAGAGGCCCGCAGTCACCGCTGGAATCCGCTCACCGCGGTCCGCACCAGTCAACTGCACCGCGTCGGTGACTTGCTGGGCATCGGCCAGGTTTTCTACCCCAACGATGGCAGCGGCACCTCGTCAGAAGCCTTCTTCAACGACCAGGCACGCAACCTCTTTCTCGGCCTGGGCCTGCTGTTGCTGGAAACGCCCGATCTGCCCCGCACGGTGGGTGAAATGCTGCGCCAGTCTTCCGGGCAAGGGCGCCCGTTGAAAGAACACCTCAGTGGGCTGATCGAGCAACGCAAGGAAGCCGGCAAACCGTTCTCCGAAGAATGTCTGGATGCTCTGCAGCGCCTGCTGTGCAACTCGGAGAACACGCTCGCCAGCGTGGTGGCCACCTTTCACGCGCCGCTGACGATCTTTGCGGATGCGGTGGTCGATGCCGCCACCAGCGCCGACGACTTCGACCTGAGCCAGTTGCGCCGCCAACGCATGTCGGTCTACGTGCGCATCCCGCCCCACCGGCTGGCCAATGCCCGGCCGTTGCTCACCCTGTTCTTCTCCCAGCTCGTCAGCCTCAACACGCAGCAGTTGCCGGAGCATGACCAGTCACTCAAATACCAGTGCCTGCTGGTCAACGACGAGTTCACCGCCATGGGGCGCGTGGGCATCATCACCCACTCCGCCGCGTTCCTGGCCGGCTACAACCTGCGCCTGCTCACCGTGGTGCAAGCGATGTCACAGCTGGACGCCACCTATGGCGAGAAGGAAGCCCGCACCTTCGCCACCAACCACGGCCTGCAGATCCTCTTCGCCCCGCGCGAACAGCGCGACGCCGACGAGTACAGCGCCATGCTGGGTCACTTCACCCAACGGGTCACCACCCGGGGCCGCAGCCGCTCATTCAGCGGACACGGGCACAGCACTTACAGCCGCAACGAAAGCGAGCAGCGCCGGTCCCTGCTCTTGCCGCAAGAGTTCAAGGAACTGGGTTCCGAACGGCTGGTGGTGATCTTCGAGAACTGCAAGCCCATCCTCGGCGAAAAGATCCGCTACTTCCAGGACTCGGCGTTCACCGACCGTCTGCTGCCCGCCCCCAAGGTGCCGCAGATGAACATGGATCAGCACCTCGCCAAAGTCCAGCAGCGTTGGCGCTTCGCCGAGGACGAGCTTCCCCCCGGGCAGACCAGCATGGACATCGGCGTTCTGAATCACGACGTCAAGCTGACCAAAGACCAGATGGAAGGTCCACCCGACAAGCTGGCGGAAACCTGCATCGGCTTCTTCGACTACAGGCTGGAAGCCGTTGGTGAAGGCGGGTCCATCGAGCCGGTCGATGAAGTCGATGAGGTCGATGAGGTCGAGTCCACCCCAAACACTCCTTCCGCACCGTCCGCTACCAGCAACACAGAACCCATCCGGCTCGAAACCCTGGAGGAACAGCCATGACCATCCACCCGACCCCGCGCATCGCGCTGACCCTGGCGAGCCTTACGCTGCTGGGCGCCTGCAGCTCACCGCCCAAGCCCCCCACCGTGGACGAAACTCAGAAGCGGCCCGCCAATGCACAGATGGCCATCGACCTGCAGGTGTGCAAGAACGATCTTCAAAACACCCGCATCCAGGCCAACGAATCCAACCGCCTCGCCGAGACCACCACCGCCACGCTGGCCCACATGGCCGTGCGACAGCAGGTGATGGCGTCGATCCAGGAGAAGGCGCAAGCCAACAGCGTGCGCATCGTCCACTTCGGTTTCAACAGCACCCGGGTGTCGATACCCGCCGAGGAGGCATCGACACTGGTGGAAGAAGCCAAGACCGCGCCACTCGTGGTGTTGAGGGGGCGCACCGACGGCACCACCGATTCATCGGCTGAAAGCCGTATTGCACAGGCCCGGGCCAACGCTGTGCGTGACTACCTGATCGCTGCCGGCGTGGACGCTACTCGCATCCGCACCACCCACCAGCCCAGCGGTGACCACCTGGCCGACAACGGCAGCCAACGGGGCAGAAACCTCAACCGCCGCGTCGAGATCGAGGTGTACCGGGTGACACCCGCGTCCGCTCAAGCCACTGCCCCTCCCCAACTCTGACAAACCGCCTGCCGGAATCAACCACCGAAGGAGACCACCATGGACGAACGAGCTGCACCGGCCCGCCGCGTGGACACAACCACGGCGAACACCAACGCCACCTTGGGCGGCACGGTGGAACCCGTGGATCGCGCCGCCATCGCCATCCGGACCTTCCAGACACCCCAGCCAGAGCCGGGTGAGCGGTACGAGCTGCGCGACCCGTTCGCCGAACTCACCTACCGCACCGACCGCTACCAGGACATGGTGTCCAAGGCCGACCAGCTCGGCGCCAACCGGTTCGTCGTCGTGGATGTGCGCGGGCGAAAGTCCTTCGTCCACAAGATCGACAGCCAATGGCAACGGGACGAATCCCGTGATGCCCGGCCACCCGCGACCGCCCCGCAAGCGAAACCGGCCAAGACCGATCCAGCACGCCAGACGGCGGAGTCGAATGTCATCCCCTTGCCGGCCAAAGACAAAGGGTTGGAAACACCCGACGCACCCAGCCCGCCAGCCAGCGCCCGCATGGACGCGCAGGCCGAACGCGAAGCCCTCGTCGCTCGACTGGAAGCCGCTTTGGTGGACCGCTACATCATCAAGCGCGCCCCGGTCACGCTGGGCGATGTCAGCCTCGGCCTGACCGAATACCGCTTCCGGGGCGACACCTCACGCGTCGCCTTCACCGAATCCACCTTCCGGCTGGCCACCGACACCAACAGCCCCTCGGTGGCCCGCTCCATGGTTGATGTGGCCGAAGCCCGCAACTGGCGGTCCCTGCGGGTCACAGGCAGCGAAGACTTCAGGCGCCTCGTCTGGCTGGAAGCCGCAGCGCGTGGTGTGAAGACCCTGGGCTACGAGCCCAACCCGGCCGACCTGGATCGCCTCAAGGTGGAACGCGAGCTGCGCCAGATCAACCGGATCGAACCCAACCGGGACGCCAGCGCACCCACGGCCGCCACCAACACCGACAAACCATCAGGCCGTGGCAGCGGTGGCCGCAAGACCGTGCTGGCCGCCATTGAAGCCATCCTCGTCGCCAACCGCGTGCCCGAGAAGCGGCGCGAAGCCGTCATGGTGGCAGCTGCCGAAAAGCTCGCCCAGCGCATCCGCGATGGCCAGATGCCCAAGGTCCGCATTTACGACAAGAACGCCCCTTCGCAGCGTCCAGCGGTCGTTCCACAGCAAGATCAGCAACGCACACGCGAACGGGCGACACCCGCGCGCTGAGGTCTGCGCTGTGAACAGCCCAATCGAACCGACCATCCTTTACGAGATCGGTGGC
>JACCDQ011128743.1_pt1 | contig 21148 bp, 25 predicted proteins | sample 7446031 | NCBI WGS metagenome assembly JACCDQ01 (sample SAMN15323442, study PRJNA562643) | freshwater metagenome | isolation source: river surface water | place: USA:Blue River Watershed | collected 2017-08-17
GAAGCCCTTTTGCTTCAAAAATGCAACTTCGGCTGGGTTACTTGGAATTGCGCCGGCAGATGCATAAGGCATGTGATTTAAATACGGATGATGTTGCCCGACTTGAGAACAATAATAAAATAAATCGTATTTACCTGTTTTCTCAAGCCATTTTGCTAAAATTCTACCATTTTCCGCCAAACCTGTTTTCATGAAAGGCGCGTTCGTCTGTAGCATTATTTTGTGCCGCATAATAAAAAATTGCGAGAATTTTACTTCGCGCAATTTAGTTCACGTATAGAATTCGACGTTTAAATCGAATTAAAATGGAACGGGTTCATCAACCTCTGGAGCGGCATCGGTTGGTTGTGATGTCGGCTTTTGAGCGGAAGGACGTGGGTTTGTTGGCATCTTGCGACCCTTGTTGATTCTATCATTAAGCTCTTGAAGCTCTTTCTTAAGAAAATCATCAACTGGAGTATAGTCGCGTTGTGTTTTACCCTTGAATGTCACTTCGATTGGCTTAGGGAGAGTATCCATCGAATGCTTCCATCCAACAAGCTCGTCGCCTTGTCGAAGGCTATAGCGGTCATAACCATTTTTAGCTTCGTAATAACTGATTTTCAGGTCTTCTCCGGTTTGAAGATTTGATAGCATATTGAACAGATTTCTGCTAGCGACTGTAAAACGAAGGTCGAGAAGGAAAGACTCTGCGCCGTCATCGAGATATACAAGAACTTCCGTATACGGAGTATCTTGATATGTTTTTTCTTTAAGCTCTACTCTGGTAAGATTTCCGGCCACATTTGTATATGTATCCGTAATTTTGGTCCATTTTCCGTCGATTTTCTTCGTGACAGAGAAATGTGGGCTAACCTTTTCTTTCTTGTCGTTTTTAGTTTCCGGTTTAAGGATAGTTAGTGGCTTCACGAGGCCAGAGGAGCTATTATTTGATAATGCCATACTTGTTATTTGTTTCTACTTGTTTTTGTTTTGAATTTGTTCGAGTTATTCGAACGCTATATTTACACTATTTCTTGTTTTTAAAGTCAAGATAATTTCTTTATCGCCGAAGAAATAATTTTAGAAGTCTCTGATGACGTGTCTTTTAGCGACTGTCTAATATTGTCAACGCCTGTTGATTTTTTATAATCGGCGAGGTGTTTTTGATGCACCGGGTCAATGCCTTCTTTTTCCGTTCGCTTCTGCGCAAGTTCTTTCGAGCGCTCCCACATAGAGCCGTAAGTTTCTTTTTTATAGAGTGTGGAATCGCGAAATTGGGATTCGCTATGTGGGTCGAGCCGCGTAGATACGGCAGCAAGCGGAACAGAATATATGCGTTTCCACAGGTTTATTTCGTCTCCTTTTTCGCCGTTATATATTTTTTCGTCATTCATCTTAAAGAAGACAGAATGAATTTCGCCGGTATTTATGTTTTCGAAATCGTAAAATGGCATGTTAGAATAATTTACCGAGTAAATAATCGGTCAGTTTTTCGTAGGTAAAATCCTTTTGTAGTTTTTCACCATCCGGATTTGGTGTTTTAGCCTTTGCCTCTGCAATCTGCATCGCTGCGTCAATTGATTCATCTGAAATAGTATAAAAATTACCCTGATTGAATTCCTGATTCGGATGGAAAAAGACACCATCGTAACATTGATGTTTACCAATCGGATTGACCAGAATACTATTTTCTTTAGTCGCCCAGTCTAAGTGCGACGTGCAATTCGACACAATCGACCATTTACCCAGTGCAGAGCAATTAAACGATGGCAAACCCCAGCCTTCCGCACTTGAAAGACCGCTTAAATCGATATCCGCCGACTGATAGACTTGTGCAACCTCCGAATTCTTTTCAAGATAGCCGAGTATATTGATATTGGCTGGTTTTTTAGCGCCAAATGCAGCGGCGTATACCTGATTTTGAAATTCTGGCTTATAGAATGGATTGGTCACGCATAGAGTAAGGAAATGCGACATATTGTTTCCATATCTTTTCACCCATAGTTTAATTATTTTCTCGGTATTTTTTCTAAATTCCCACTTGCCGACAAGAATCCAGTGTGTGATTTCTTTTGGCATTGACGGTTTCGATGAATTTAATATGTCAGAATCGAATCCAAGACCGAAATTACTGGTATTCGCGCAACCATTTTTTGAGAAAATCTTAGACGAAAAAGAAGAAGAGAAAACTGTATGGTCTTGTGCTTTTACAATTGACTTTTCGGCTGGCGTTGGCTGGTCGAGTTCATGAAATGTATACAATACCTGTTTACGGGAAAGTCTATATTCGGAGCCCGCAATGTGCCATAAGCGAAGAGTAGGATTATTGGAGTCGAGTTTTACATATCTTTGCTTAACGGAATTGGCAATCCAATTCTTAAATTCATTTGGAACATTATATGCGTTAAGATTAACATTCTTATCTAAAGGATACAGCGCGACATCTACATTCTTCTTCCATAGCTCCAGTGCGATATTTACGGATACCTGCCCGAGAGAAAGACTGTTAATCGGCGCTGCGAAATTTATTTTTTTACTCATGTGTATATTTTGTTTTTAATTTTTTAATAGAATTATCGTGAATTGTTTTGATAAACATAGTGCTTAAATTATGCTTTTTTGCTATTTCTTTGAAAGTTTTTGGTTTTACTGTTCCAGAAAAATATCTGGATTCTATAATATTGCGCGCTCTCTCGTCGTCTTTAAGTATATTATTGATGTTATCTTTATTTACATATAGTGGTTCATCCTTATCGTCCGCATGAAGACATAAAATTTCATCGTTTATAAATTTATTCGCGCAAGATTGTTTTTTAATAAGTTTTAGACACATAAATCTGGCGTTTTGCGCGAGAAATGTGCTAAACTTCATATTTTTATTTTCATCGAAAGATTTGGCACAATTGTAGAAGAATAGTGGGGCCTCTAGCTCAAAATCAAAATCTCTTATATTTTTCTTATATTTCGCGCAAACGAAATTATATATTTTAATATGTCGAGCGGTTATTTTTAATAACGAATCATTGTCATTTGATTCTTTTATTTTTTTGATTAGGTCTTTGTCTTCCATTATTTTAAATATTTTGAGTAAAATTTATCAACGAAATGTATGACAATCGGATTTATGAAAATAAATTGCCATCCGTAGATTGGCCACGTTAATATTGTCGCCCAAAATGGAAAACAGAACGAGCACGACAATATGTATTTTACTATTTCTTCGTTGAGTATTGTTCTCTCTGAGAGAGGAAATATTTTTTTCTGTATTTTTTCTCCTATTTCTGTGTGATTATACACGAAGAAGAAAAAATAGATTATCACCGTTGACATTACTTGATTATACATACTTTTTTAATTCTTCAAGTGGAATTGTTGGCCAAGTTATGATTTTATCCGCAAGTTTCTCTACTTTTGGCGCGTTTTCGCCCTCTGTCCAGTTTGGTGCTGGCAATATTTGGCCATTTTGTAACGTTCTGTGTATATAAATGAGCGTTCCATTGTTTTGTTTTAGCCATTTTGCTTCGTTCTCGAATCTGATATCGGTAATAATCGCTACATCAAATTTAGACTGACACATACTATCACAAACCTTCTTTACCCAGTATAGCGGGTCAATTTCGCGCATATAGCATCCATACCAGACCATAAATGGACGTATACTTATTTTTTGTTCTGGCGTTATATTCTTTATATCAATATTTAATTTTTCTAATAGAAAAGGCGCGATGTCATTTTTTAATTCGTCCGCGAATGCAAATCTTTTAACGATTAATTCCGGATGTAAATCTTTATAAAGATTGTAATATGTATCCTTCCCGGCGCCGGCAAACCCAGCAACACCGATAATTACCTTATTCTTCATCTGGTTCCTTTTGCTCCAATTCTTTATCCATTGTATTCTTTAAAATCGTATTTATAATTGCGCATAGAAAGAATATATCATCCTCTGTAATTGATAAGACATCACAATCTTGTTCATAACCGTTTGATTTCTTGAAAGAATTAACATGTGTTGCAATCTCGTTTGCAACCGGATATGATAACTGAATAGTTTGTCCATTAGAACCTATTGGACTATTTAAAATCCATGCCGAAACTATATCCGAATCTTTTATTTTTAGTCCAGATATCATTTTTATCTCCTCAAGTTCCTTGAGGGCGCTTCGCGCTATACTTTCTTTATATTTTTCAATCTCATCATCGACCTTTATATTGTTTATATCGTCGATTGTAAGCAAATTCTTCTTAAGAAAGTGCGACACAAGCGTATTTCTCATTTCAAGTGTATTCATGTTTTATAATTTTCGGGCAATATTCAAACCTTTATTTATGATAATGTCAAGTTTAATAATACATGACTTATTAATTTCGGACAAGCTCATCTCATCCTTCCGTCTACCACACCTTTTTTTCGAGGCGCACGTAGGCTTTTCCTGTAATTTACGACAGAAAATTAGTATCAGTCCAAGAAAACCCCGACTACTCATCAGTGTTTACAGTCTATTTGCTTTTTTCTTTGGCTATACGTGAGTATTTCCCTACTACTTTACGCCTTTGTTTTAATGAACCCCGGATGTCTCGGATTCAGGTCGTATTTCATAACATCTCTGTTGGTTTTGCACCAACTTTCCAAGTTCCCGCCTACAGAGGAGAGCTTGCGGATAATAGATTGTTTTTCTTGTCCTTCTCAATTGCCTGAAACCGTTTCAAGGGAATTCAGGTTTGGCCGGGCTTAAAATGGGCGCCGGTCGCCGTTAAACTAAAAACTAAAGAACAACTAACAGAATTTAAGGGAAGGGGAAGAGAAAAATGCGTTGCGTAGTGATGTAAACACCCTAATGCGTTGAGAACTTACCCCTGATGACATATATTAACACTTAATTTGTGTCAAAATGCAAGAAAAAAATGAAAAATCTTTTGAAAATAGTTATTGACACGATAAAAAAAGATATTAAAGTCGATTAGTATGAAGATAAAAACTTATGGCGCAAGGTTCTTTGGCGGTCAAGTTGACAGAATAGATGATGGATTTCGCGCGCTAGGACACGAAATCGTGCAAAATGCAATGGAGGCGGATTTATTGTATGATAATAATCCTTGGTGGAGAGACATTATTAAAGACAAGCAAAATCCAGATTTCAAAGGCAAAGCCATATTTAACATATTAGATTTGGCGCCTCATTTGGGCGAAAAATTTGAAATGCACTGGATTAAGGAAGGAATAATCCATGCGGATGCGGTAACATGTATATCAGAAACCGTTGCGAAAGATATAAAAAATAGAGTTGGTATTGATGCATCTGTGATTTATAATCCAGTAAAACCAATTTTTAGAAAAACTCCAGAGAAAAATTACCATTTTCGAGCGCTATTTGTCGGTAGGGTTTGCGACGCAGAAAAGAGAACAGATATAGGAGCGGAAGCGTTGAATATTTGTGCTTTTGATAAATCTGATATAATCACGGTTGGTGGAGAGTCGCCAAGATATGGTGGATATTATGGCGGAGCAGTTAATGACCAAATTTTAAATGAACTATATAATACTGTCGATTATCTTATTTGTCCAACTCGCAATGCATTTTTGGGATTGCCAATTTTAGAGGCGATGGCGGTCGGATGTATTCCGGTTATTTGTAATGACCTTGATATATTGGAAGAATTTATTCCGACTGATAAATTTCCCGAATACAAAGAGGTAGACCCGAATCCTTGGAGTATTGCAACTTTTATAAGTAAATTACAAGCGAATAAAGAATACAAAGCCGAGTTTAAGGAGAGAGTATATAATCATTATAATTCATTCATTAAATCTAAAGTTGAGCCAATAGAGGTTGCAAAAAGAATTATAAATGTATATAATAATATAAAATGAACTTTATACATAACATTTTAAAAAAAATCAGAAAATGCAAAAAAACGAGTTAAATCGAGAGAAAATATCATTTCTTGTTCTGGATTATAAGAAACCAATTGAAGCAAGAAAGTGCTTGGAATCTATTCGTGCTAATGCAAAATTCTCGCATCAAATAATTTATTTTGATAATGGTTCTAATGAAGATTATCCATATTTTTTCAAGAAATCCGGTTTATGCGACATTTTAATAAGTCGCACGCAAAATAATGGCGGTGGATTTGCGCAGACGGATTTATTTCGGTTTTGTGACACAAAATATGCGTTTTTCGTCCAATGTGACCAGATATTACTTTATCCACTCGAACAAACACATATTGATACATTTATCTCTAAAATAGAAAACGAGGGTTATAAATATGTTGATTTAAATGGGTCACAGGCCGGGATTGATAACTGGACAGATAGAGCACATTTTATTGATGTTGAATTCTTCAATTCTTTAGCTCCCTTTCCTAACGGTGGCCCCGGTCCATTCGACCATCTTCAATATAACGAAAACCATCTACAAAACGCATTTAAAAAGAATAATTATAAAATTCTAAAGATTAGACCTACTCTCTTCGCTGATAATGGTGTGTTTACCATTCGTGAGGTCGCCGGCGGCCTTGTTAAAATGCGAACGGACACAAAAGAGGTCAAATGGGTAAAAACACCGACATCCAAATACGTATTTCCACGTATGACTGATGACGAATGGAATTTAGCTATATCTGGTAACTGGCCAGATAAAAAGATTCCAGAATACTATTTAAACGAAAAAAGTTCATTTAACTGCTGGGGAGATAGAATATGGTAAAATCAAGTATATATTTTCATTTATTTAACATAGGAAAGTTCAAGGTAAATCTTGACGAAGTTCTTTCTAATTTTTGCGCGTTTGCTGATGAAGTCGTATGTGCAACCGCTAAAGACGAATATGATTCGTTCGCTAAATTACAAGAAGCTGGAGTAAAATATCAAAATTTTAAAGTTGTATTATCAGACGTTGATATATCAAGCAATAGGTTTGATGGCGATTTGAAGACATTCGCGCTAAAAAATACAACAAATCCTATTAAAATTATTGCCGACGCCGATGAAAAATTCGTTTTATCACAAAAAGAATTGTGGCAATCACTATACGCCAAACTTCTTGAAAATCAGAATATTGACGGATTCTTAATTCCAGTTCTTGACGTATGGGGCGACAAAAATAAGATTAGACTAGATAAACAAATTGGCCAAAAGTTCCGTATTCATAAAGATACAGTAAAATCAAGAGGGGTTGTGCCTTTTGCCATTACCAATGGCGATAAATTTGATGTATCAAAATCCGATGGAACAGAACCACTGACGATATCCGGGCACTTGGCCAAATTCGTTAATATCGTTGACGCGTTTTCGCTTAATCCACTATTTTGCCACGGTTTAAATGGTAAGCCATACGTCATTCATGAGGGATATCTTGATTTCGACGCAAGAGTAAATCTGAACAAGATTTTTTGGCAATCCAAATGGGCCGACTACAGTGGCAAAGAAGAAAATGTCGTTATTGACAAGAATTTACTTGAATTAAATCAAACAATTGTGCATAATCTCCCATATGTCTAATAGTAAAATTTGGCTGGTTTTTATGTGTGGGCCAGAAGCAAAGCAGCATATTGAAGAGATTTGGAATCCAATTTCTGAGTTTTTTCATGGAATTGTCTGCACTTATCACGGTGACCCGCAAGACGAGTGTGCAAAATATCTTGAATCAATAAAAGGAGACGGTGAAGTAATTTATACAAAATATTCTCGTCGTCACGATTTTTCCCGCAATCATTATCTTTTTTGTGGTCCACAGAAAAACGGCGACTGGTGCGTTCAAATAGATATGATGGAACGCATACCAAAAGTTTTTGCGAAAGATATCTTGGCCCATATCGTTTTTTTTAAGTCGAATCGTGTAAATATGGTTGTTTTCCACGGTAAACCTTATATTTTTGAGTTTCATGATAGTCTTACATATGCGGGCAATCCGCATGAGGGCTTACATCGCAGAGATGGGAAAATGGTCGCACTGGAATATAATTTAATCAACGCCAACGAAGACGAAGTAAGAAAAAATGTCCGCGCGCAATTCCGCGAGCAATTTCATTTTGTTGATAATTATTTAAAATACTACTTATTTCCTTGGGGAGCAAACCATTGCCTTCTATCTCTTGAAAAGAGAGATGGAGATTTAAAAGAAAACTTCGTAAAGCGCGAGGGGATGAGAATCTCATTTCTGGAAACGTTGGATGAGCTTGGTATTGATAGAACAGTTGATGCCGTCAAAGCCATACTAAATAACATTCCTCGCGAACTTCTTGGTTTTTTTGAATCTGAGAAGATACTGAATGATGTTTACCGCTATTACGTTCTTAAAGATACAGGCTTTAAGGATGACCATGACCACAAAAATTTGGTTAAAATAAAATGAAGAATTTACTTTATCAGTCCGCTTTTAATGTTGTTAAAGTTTATGATGCCGGTTGGCGTGATAATCTTATCAATACAATCTCGCAAATTGACGGATTTCTTTGTAATTTTCAAATACCAATAATGTATGATTTGGCCGGCAAGATTAGCGGAAAAATGGTTGAGGTCGGCGTATGGAAAGGTAGAACAACTATTACGCTTGGACTCGGTTCGTCATTAACTGATTTAAAAATAGATTGTGTTGATACATTTCTAGGTTCAGAGGAACATAAGGAAACCCTTGGCGGCAAATCGACTTATGACGAGTTTATCGAAAATATTGATAAATTTAAATTGAGTGACAAAATTAATGTAATAAGAAAGTCGTCAGTCGAGGCGGCGCTAGCTTATAAAGCTAATTCAATTGATGCGGTATTTATTGACGCTGCGCATGACTATTTAAATGTAAAAAATGATATTTCTGCTTGGTTTCAATGTCTTAAATCCGGCGGTATCATGATTGGACACGATTATCCCGACCCACAAGATAAGAATGGCGGGTTTGAGGATTTAGCTAGGTCGGTGAATGAAAACGTCAGAGATAATAAGAAAGATTTCTATAATTTTGGCTATGTTGCTGGATTATGGTTTGCGCAAAAAGTATGAATAAATTATCGGCAATTATACCTTGTGACTGGGGCTACGCCTACGATTATTTATCAATTTTCGAAGTAAAAATTTCAAAAACCAATAGAGACGAAAAAAGTATTTCTAATCACCAACAGGCGACAGACTGCATTTTACGTCAAATAGGAATGAAGCATTATGAGGTTATAAATTCTGAAGAATATAAAAATCTTTATCTGGTAAACGAAAGACTATTTGAATTGGTAGATTTAGCAAAATCCGATAGTGTCAAAGCATCGGAAGTAGATGCATATGTGTATAAAAGATATTTGGCTAAAATTGCACTTTTAAATAAATTCTTTCCCTCTTCCGAAGTTGGTGAACAAAAAATTGGTTATAAATAATGAAAATTACTGCTGTCACAGCTTGTGTAAATTATTTGGATTATTTTAAAATAGCTTACTCGCATAATAAACATGAATTTGATGAAATTATTGTTGTTACGGATAATTTTGATACCCAAACTTCAAAATTTTGCGAATATAATAATATACAATGTATAAAAACAAATGATTTTTATTTTAACTCGCATTCTTTTGACAGAGGAAAAGCCATAAATCATGGTTTCTTGTCTATTAAAAATCCAGATTGGGTGTGTCATATTGACGCAGATACTTTCGTCCCCATTGGTTTTAAAGAACAGGTTAAAAATATATTAAACGATAATAATCTATTTTTTGGAGCAGAAAGAGTAATTTTTCAAAATTATGAAGAATATTGTCGATGGACAAACGGAGAAAAAGATGATAATTTCGAAAGTCCGTTTGGTTGGGGATTTGGTTATTTCCAATGTTTTAATTGGAATAGCAATATTGTAAAAAATACAAAAGATATTAATAATTTATATCCATCTAATCATAATTGCTGTGAATCAGATTGGAAATTTAGAAGTAAATGGGGTGAGTTTGTTTTCGGAACAAATTTCGCGCAATATCACGGTAATATAAGAAAATTACCATTTAAAGTATATAACGTGGGCGCCCACGGTAAAAATCACAACGGAAGAAAAACAGAAAAATTTATATGAAATACAATTGGCCATTAAGCATATCATCATTTAATTTATTGGATAAAGTAAAAATCGGATTTTGGCTTCTTACGGAAGACAGATGGACCCAAGGAGAATGGGTAAGAAAATATGAGAAAAAATGGGAAGATAGATTTGGCATAAAACATGCAGTTCTCGTATCATCGGGTAGCACTGCTAATGAATTAATAGCATTGCGGCGTAAATTCGAACTCCAACGTCTCGGGCAATGGGCAACACGTAATAAAGTAATTTTCCCGTCTATTACTTGGATTTCCAGTTGTTCGCCTTGGATTAATCTTGGATTCGAGCCGGTATTTGCCGATGTTTCGGCGAATAATATGAATATGAATCTATCCGACTTGCAAAAAGTATTACAAGCGGATATTGACAACCAAATTGGAACCGTATTTTATACATCTCTTCTGGGTTTTCATTCTGATATCGAGCAGATAAAGAAATTATGCGAATCAAAGAAAATTAGATTTTTACTTGATAACTGCGAATCTTCTTTTAGTGATGTAAAAATTGGAGATAAATATGTAAATATTAATACCATTACAACGTGTTCCACGTCAATATTTTTTAGCCATCTTACAACATCGGGAACAGAGGGTGGGTTAGTATTTTGTGATAACCGCGAGGAGTATGAATGGTATTTAATGGCGCGTTGCCACGGAATGACAAGAAACATGCCGGAAAAATATAGAAATTTTGATGTTGACCATATGTTTGACTTCTATATGATGGGCTCCAACTATCGCTCATCTAATCTTCAAGCATATATGGCACTACTTGATTTTGATAGGGCGGTTAATTTTTGCGTGAATGTAGACACTCGCAGCAGAAAATCACTAGCGAAACTATTCGCCAATAAGTTAGATGCGAATAAATATAGAATCGTTCATACCACTGAGGAGTTGCAGCATAACTGCCCATTCTGCCTCCCGATTATACTAAAAAATAATAGTCCCGAAAAACTTTTTGATATCAAAGAAATTTTAGCGGATAATAAGATTGAATATCGTATAATTGTCGGCGGAAATCTCTTACATCAGACGGCTTTTAAGAAATTCGGTAGTTCAAAATCATTTCCTAATGCCGAATATCTTCATTATAATGGCGTTTATATTGGACTACATTCCGGTGTAAACGTCGAAATGATAAATTCTATTACGAACAAATTAAATAATTTATAATGTATAATTACATAACCATAAATAACGAAAAAATATTGCCAGTTATATTTTACGGTAACAATAGAGACGATTCTTTTCTACATTGGAATAAAAAAGTATGTGATAAGTTAAGCATACCAATGAATTATATTCAGGAATCATTTCCGTCAATTAGTCACGGTGGCGCGATAAATAATTTTGCACAAAAAACACATTGTTTAACTGATTATTGGTTATTTATGGAAACCGATAGTGTTTTTACTCGCATTGGCGTAATCGAGCGGTTATACGAAAAAGTAAAAGATAAAAAAACAGTTTGTGGGGTAGTTCATCAGTCGAATCATAAAAAAAATCGTGGCGACGGAAATTTTAATCATCCATATGTTTCCCCGAGTTGTATGTTACTGCCCGTCGCCCTATGGGATGAATTAGGTAGACCATCTTTTGACCATTTTAATGAAAATTGTGATACAGCAGAAGAAATAACTTATACTTGTGAGTCTTCCGGACTTGGTTCTGTAAATCTCATGTGGCCCAAAAGCGTAATAGGATTAACAGAAAAAGAATGTGATGAACATGGTATAGACAAAAAACATATGAAATCCGCATGTGGCTCATTTTATTTTGGTCGGGGCACCGAATACGATGGTGTTTTTCACACAATGTGCCAAACTATCCCAAGTTCGCTAGATATATTTGTAGAACGTTGTAAAAAAATAATAAATGATAATTAAAAAAGAGATAAGTTGTAAAAAAATTCACTGGAGCGAGCTGGAAGACGACATTTTAATTAAAAATTTTCCACAGCTAGTAGACAAAATTTATTAATTTTATTACCGCGTAGAAGCTGGAAAGCAATCCAACATAGAGCTTCCGATTTAAAAATAAAAAGAATTTCTACGGATTGGTCAAAAGAGGAAGATGAAATGCTTGTGACATTTTATAAAACTGGAGAATGGTTGGATGGTAGGCCATATAGAACACCAATTTCGGTTCATAATCGCGCGACAAAATTAAATTTATCTATGTCTCTGGATTCCAAAAGAAAAGTTTGGAGTAAAAGTAAAAATCCAAAATGGAACACGTTCATAAATTACGGGAAAATTCTCGGATGTGTTATTTCTCATGCTAAATTTGGCGCGATTTCCAGAGAATTAGAATGGACAGTTTTAGACGGCTCAATGGAAAATATGAAATATTTAGATTCTATTGCCAATAATTACTGTGCAATAAGTGGATTACCAATTACATATAGAGTTCTATGCAGGCAAAAAACTGCCACCGCTTCTTTAGACAGAATAGATTCTTCTAAAGGCTATTTAATCGGAAATGTTCAATGGATTCATAAGGATGTTAATAGACTCAAAATGGATATGGACGAACAAAAATTATTTAATTTATCTAAATCAATATATTTACACAATAAAATAAAATATGAATAAAACATTAAAAATTTGGGGTTTTCGTGGTAGCATGATGGGAGACTGCGTTGCGGCACTTCCAATATTAACTTTTCTTGAAAAAAAATATCCAGATTCATACAAATACTGGCAAATCGCCAGAAAGTGCGCACAATGCGCCCCGATATACTTTAATCATCCTCTAATAGATAAAATAGTTATATCCGATTGTGACGAGGGGATTGGGCCAAAAGATAAATTAATAATGGATTCTTGCGATATTAAATTTAATTTAATGCCACAGCATCCGCTTGAACAAGATTGGCCGAATTATAGAAATATTTACGAAGAAACATGGCTAATGGCCGGACTGTCGATGTCAGATTATAATCTTTTATCAGCAGAAGAGAAAAAGCCAAAATTATATAAATGGTTTGAAACCACAAAACTATCAAATAAAAAATCCATAGCTTTATGGGCCGGAGCTAATTACGGAAAAGATAATTTCCGCTGCCCTTCTTTATCTTGGTATAATAAACTTTCTACTCTTTTGATGAAAAATGGTTATGAAATTTTTCAATTTGGGCATCCAAAAGATATAAAAGTTGACCATTCTAACGACCTAAGAAATCTTTCGTTTTTCGACCAAATAAAGCAAACATTATCTTGTGATATAATGATAGGCGGTGATAGCGGCTCTTCCCTTATAATCGGCGCATACGAATTAATTCCCCAAGTTAGCTTATTAACTAGACACTGGTATAATCATAAAATAAACGACACCGCTTTTGCAACCAATTCTGGTTTAAATTATAATTTTTGTGGCACACCACCAGATTCGATAAACCAAGAAGAAATAATAAAACATATAAACCATATATTAAAATGAAATTCGGAATTATTTTTACGTCTTATAACTGCTTAGACTATACTAAGCAATCGATTCAACCATTTATTCGCGCAAAATCTCGCCATGATATTGAGATTTGTGCTGTTTCGGTTCCGTTTGCCAAATTTGACTGTCAAATTGATAGTGAAACACCGAAATACCTTAAATCATTACCAGAATTGTCGCATGTTATTGACGAGCCAAAATTCATACCAGAAACCATAGCACGAAGCATGGCCTTAACGTCATTAAATAGGAGTGGTTGTAATTACGTATGGCAGGTTGATGCTGATGAATTTTATACCGATGAAGACATAGATAATATAATATCATATGTTAAAGACGAACCCTTCGTAGATTGGTTTAGAATTTGTCTTAAAAATTATGTTTTTGACGAAAAAAGCTATTTAAAGGAGCCGTTTTGCCCACCACGCATTCATAAGACCGATGCTGATGATTTTAATACTTCTTTCGAGTTTTGGGACGACAATAATATTATTTATATTAATAAGAATACCGGTCAAAAATTTAAGGATATAACTAATTTTAGCGCGCAAACCATTCCGGAATCCGTTGCTTTTGTAAAACACATGACTTGGCTGTCAGACGAAAGAAGTAAAGGCAAGATTCTATATCAAAAAAATCGGCAATGGCAATGCTCATTCGACTGGGACGAAAAAGAAAATAAATTAATCTTTAATCGTCGGTATTACCTAGATAGAGGCTTAAATTTTCCCGAAATTCTAAAAGACCCATCTTGACGATTACCAAATAACTCGTAGAGTATTCTCTACACCAAATTAAAGGTCAATTTTCCCTTTTGGATTTTTGACCTTTTTTATTTAAAATATTCATTAATTTGGGGTAATTATTTTCACACTTTTTAAGATTTATGGCAAAACTATTTGATGACCAGTTGGCTCGCAGCAAAACAGAATATCCTTGGGCTAGAAAATTCATTCAAGCTATGTGGGACAATCCTTGGAATGTGGAGGAATTTAACTTCGCCAGTGATGTTCAGGATTTTAAGACAAAACTAACCGAAGAAGAAAGGCAAATCGTCATCCGTGCGCTTTCTGCGATTGCTCAAATTGAGGTTGCGGTCAAAATTTATTGGGCCAAATTAGGCGACAATTTGCCGCCAATGAGAGATTTGGGTTGCGTCATGTCAAATACAGAAACCGTTCATAACTTTGCTTACGAAAAACTTCTTGATGTATTGAATCTTAATGATATTTTTCAGAAAAATCTCGAAAACGAAGTTATTCTTGGCCGTGTAAAATATTTAAGAAAATATACGCATAAATACTATTCAGATAATAAAAAACAGTTTATTTATTCGCTTATTCTTTTCACATTATTCGTTGAGAATGTGTCACTATTTAGCCAATTTTACATTATGAATTGGATTCATAATAACCGTAATGTTTTAAAGAAAGTAAATCAACAGATTCTTTATACCAAAAACGAGGAAAATATTCACGCGCTGGTTGGTATCACCATTACCAACGAACTGAGAAAGGAATATCCTGAATTATTTGATGAAGATTTAAAGGTTAAAATCGTTACAGAAGCAAAAGAGGCAATCGAACATGAAGTTAAAATTGTTCAATGGATTCTAGGCGATTTCACTGATAAGAAGATTTCCGTAGACATTTTGCGTAAGTTCCTTACATATCGTATGGATAAGTCGTTATTCGATATTGGTTTTGGCGAAAAACCCATTGTTTCCGATGAAGACCGCGACCAATTTTGGTGGTTCGAAGAGGAAATCATGGCTACGAACTTGGTAGACTTTTTTTCCCAACGTCCGGCTGATTACGCAAAGAACACAGCGGATTATAGCCCCGAATCTCTTTTTGATTAATTTATGATATACGATAATTTTTATTGGTTAAATGAATATAGCAGACAGTTTCTTGAACGCGGCTACCTTCCGAAAGGTGAAAAGGCAGAGGACAGAATTAGAGAAATTGCAAATACGGCAGAAAAATTGCTTGGAATAGAAGGTTTTGCAGACAAATTTTATGGTTATATGGAAAGAGGATTTTATTCTCTTTCTAGCCCCGTATGGGCAAACTTTGGAAAGAAAAAGGGTTATCCCGTTTCATGTTTTAATTCTTTCATCGATGATGATACCGATGATATTTTTGACAAAGTATCCGAGGTTGGCATAATGTCTAAAAACGGCGGCGGCACTTCTGGATATTTTGGCGAACTTAGACATAGGGGGTCGAAAATATCCGGCGGCGGTCTTACGGACGGCCCGGTTCGTTTTATGGAGTTATTCGATAAGACTGCCGAGGTCATCTCACAAGGGTCAACGCGTCGAGGCTCATTTGCTGCGTATTTACCAGTTTGGCACAAAGACTTTGAAGAATTCTTACAAATACGGTCAGAAGGACATGCCATTCAAGATATGAGTCTTGGCGCCGTTATTTCCGACGAATGGATGCAATCCATGATAGATGGCGATTATGAAAAACGTCGAATTTGGGGCTTGATACTTAAAAAGAGAGCTGAAACAGGATATCCATATATTGTATATTCGGATACTGCTAATAACAATGCGCCTCAAGTGTATAAAGATAAAAATTTAAAAATTTATTCCAGCAATCTCTGTTCGGAAATACTTTTAAATACAAATGTAAATGAATCTTTTGTTTGCGTCTTATCCTCAATTAATTTGCTTCATTGGGATGAAATCGTAAAAACGGACGCTATTGAAATAATGATAAAATTCCTCGATGCAGTGAACGAAGAATTCATAAATAAAACAAAAAAATCAAGGCATATGGCGCGCGCCCGAAATTTTGCGCAAAATCAGCGCGCATTGGGTATGGGCGTCTTGGGCTGGCACAGCCTCCTTCAATCCAAAATGATTCCATTTGAATCGCTTGATGCTAAAATGCTAAATACCCGTATTTGGCGCGAAATTCGCAAGAGAGCTGATAAAGCAACAGAGAGTCTAGCTAAATTACTTGGTGAGGCGCCGTTGCTTAATGGATATGGGCGTAGAAACGTCACAACTCTAGCGGTGGCACCCACTACCTCAAGCTCTTTTATTCTTGGTCAAGTTTCCCCATCTATTGAGCCATTAGAAAGCAATATTTTCGTCAAAAAGTTAGCAAAAGGCTCTTACCCCTTTAAAAATCCGTATTTATGTGATGTTTTAGCGAAATACGGCAAAAATACCAACGATACTTGGGATGACATCATGATTCATGGCGGTTCGGTTCAGCATTTATCATATTTGACTGATTTAGAAAGAGATGTTTTTAAGACTTTCGGTGAAATAAGTCAGAAAGAAATTATTATTCAGAACAGCCAGCGCCAAAAGTTTATCGACCAATCCGTGTCTTTAAACCTAATGATTCCACCGGGAACGCATCCCAAAGACGTTTCCACCTTATTAATAGATGCATGGAAATTAGGTATAAAATCACTATATTATCAACGTTCATCAAATCCGGCGCAAAAACTAGCAAGAGATATAATGAGTTGTAAATCGTGCGAAGCATAAATATATTAAAACATAAATTATTGTTTATAAATGTGTAAATAATATGATATGTCACTAGAAAACAAGTCCCTGCTCGAAGCATTTTTTGCATGGCAGATTGCTATCGCCCTTTTTCAACAAGGGCGTTTTGGCATATTTATGTCAACTTCTGATGGTAAAATAACCCAATCTAACGAAAAAATACAAAAAATGTTGGGTTTTTCATCCGAATTTCTTGAAAATACAGGCTGGGTTAAATTAACCCATCCTGACGACGTTAAAATAGACGAAGAATACTTACAAATGACCGTTGATGGTAAAATATCCGGTTATTCTCTGCTCAAACGATATTTGACGGCTTCTGGCGAATATAAACCGGTAATCATTACCCCGTATAAACTTAATGGGTTTACAAAAACCGATTATTATATTGTGATTATTGAAGAGTATAATGGAATTTTTGAAAATGCAAAAATAATAAATCCGAAATAACAATTAATATCATGGAACCAAGATTAGAAGAGAAAACAATGCAAGAAGCTTATAAAAGAGAAACCGACCGCAATCTAAGTATACTATTACAACTGCAAGAGCTACAGCTTAAACTGACATCAGTTGAGAAGCAATTAGTTGAATTAAATACAACTCACGCGGCATGGAGTAAAAGCTCACAGGCTGTCGAATTAAAAATGCAAGAAATTGATTCGCGCGTCGCGGCACTGGAAAAAATTCATAGCGCCCGCTCTTCGAAAGAATGGGAATTATTTAAAATGGCACTGCCCCATCTTGTTACATGGGCAATTATGGGCGCCCTCATTTATTTCAAAAAATAACTTGATTTTCAACCATATTTGGGCATAATAGCTCCAATATGGACAAGGCTTATACCTATCAAGACGTTTATCTCGTTCCAAAGTATTCTGACTTAAGCTCGCGCTCAGAAGCAGATGTTTCTATAGAGTTTTGCGGGCGCAAATTTAAATTACCCGTCGTTCCAGCAAATATGGCTGCGGTAATCGACGAAAATATCGCTCACTTTTTAAGTGAAAATGGATATTTTTATATTATGCACCGATTCGGTGACACGCGTAAGTTTCTGCAAAGATGCAGACAAGAAGCGTGGAAATTAGTATCAATAAGCGTTGGTGTTAAAAAATCTGATGAAGAACTTATTGAAGATATTGCGCAATCTAAATGTCGTGTAGATTTTATTTGTATTGATATTGCTCACGGTCATTCATTCTTAATGAAGAATATGATTGAATTTATCAAAGCCAAGCTTCCTAATGTTGTAATTATCGCTGGAAACGTAACCACTGGTAATGGCGTATCCGACTTATCACAATGGGGCGCAGATGCCGTTAAATGTTCAATTGGAACCGGCGGAGCATGTTCCACTAAAGACATGACAGGATTTCATGTTCCCTCTTTTACATCATTACAAATGTGCGCGCAGCATGGTAAATGGTTTAATGTGCCACTAATTGCAGATGGGGGTATTAAAATGGATGGCGATATTGCCAAGGCGTTTGTAGCCACAAGATATCAAAAAGATTTGATGGTCATGATGGGTAGCTCATTCGCAGCGTGTATTGATGCGCCGGGCGAATCAATCTATAAATTTGACGCCGATAAGTCTGTTTCTAATTTTATCTCCGATAATGGAACTGAATTACGTGGACTACAGTTACGTGGACAAATCATTGGAAAAAGATATTACGGCTCTGCTTCTGCGGAAAATAAATCTCGCACAAATCAGCCAATCCAAAATATTGAGGGTTTTTCTGTCGAATTACCGTGTAACGGAATGACTTACGAGCAAAAACTGAAAAATATCGAGCAAAACCTCCAAAGTGCGGTAAGCTATGCGGGAGGAAAGAATATCTCGGCACTAGCCGGGGTGAATTTCGTAACAATTAAATAATGAAAATATCAGGAAATTCTTCTGCTAATTCTTTATATTCGTCTCTTATCGGCACTTTTATTCCACGGCTAGAATAATAATTTTTAACTGTATTTTTTGCCTCTTCCTCTGTATCAAAAACCCCCAAATCCCTCCTGCCCTCCGGCCCCTTGGCAGAACAATACGCCCTCCATTTTCCTTTTTTGTTTTTACATACTCCATTAAACGAACGCTCTTTTAATTTTAATATAGAATGCGAGATTATATCTTTATATTTTTTATATTTTCTTTCTAATCCCATCGGTATATTTTCCATATCATCATAAATATATCTTAGAAATTTTAAACAATTTAATCTCGATAGTAAATAAAAATGGCTATAATTACCATTTATTGATTTACTTCTTTTTATATAATATTTAAAATTTAGTTCCTTTGATAAATTTATTAAATACGTCCAATCTTGCTCGTATGTGCTTGAAAATGATAAATTATATTGTGCAGTCTTTGGTATAAAAGTGATGGAACCATCTCCATCCAATAAACCACGAAACCAGTATTTTCTTAATTCTACTGGTATTGATTGGATAATATCATCCGCCGAACAACTACTTTTTGATTTATATCCCTTATAATACAAATATTCTCCAATTTTTTTATTATATGTTGATATTGTATATGCGACTTTCCACGTTGGTTGATTTTTATGAACAATTCTTCTTTTTTTCCATACTCCAGTTTTAGAAAATATTTCGTAAAAAGTATCTATATCCGGATGTGTAGTAGATAAAATAATAGAAAAATATTTATTTTTTTGCACTAAAATATGGCCATCAGCCCATAATAGACCTAAAATATACGCAACTTCTGGAGTTTTAACGTTTATAAATTGTTCGGGTTCAACTAAATATTTAATTTCTTTGGGCGGCTTTTCTGATTTTGTCTTTTTCATTCTTTCTGCTCTTCCTGCGATTGAAGCACGAATTCCATTTCTTCTCGCTACTTGACAAACACAGTCAAATTTTCTATTTAATTGTTGTGCGCAGTATTTCCCACCTTTCTCCTCGTAATTTTTGAGTATAAACTCAATTTCTTCTTTTGAAAATTGTTTTCTTACTATTCCCATAATCGTCTTATTTTTATTTTTATAACTGTTGCACTATGTTTTACACTAAAATCTTGACATTTCTCTAAAATCTACTAAATTATTTGCGTATGAAACAAGAATATATAAACAACATCTCCATACTTGTTGACGCAAGTTCAAGTATTTCCTCTTTTAAAAATCAAATCGAAAACATTGTTAATGAACAAATTGCGTTTTTGTCGCAACGCTCAAAAGAAACTCTACAAGATAATAGAATATCAATTTATACGTTTTCCGACGTAGTAGAATGTAAAATCTTCGATAAAGATTCTACGCGTTTACCAAAATTTGAAGGATACAACCCATATGGTCAAACCGCACTAATTGATGCAACTTTACAAGCTATTAACGACTTGGAAAAACTTCCGGAGTTATATTATTCTTATTCCAAATTAATACTAATTATTACCGATGGCCAAAATAATATAAATAATCATCTATCCGACAAACTACAATCAAAGCTTAAAAATCTTCCTGAAAATTATACCGTTGCCGTTCTTGTCCCCGATTATAATGCTGTCACAGAGTGTAAACGACTTGGATTTTCTTCTGGCAATATAAAAACTTGGGATGTTTCATCTAAAGGCGTTGAAGAGGTTGGCGAAACGCTAAAAACAGTTACCGGCGCATACATGCGCGCACGCGCATCTGGTATTCGCGGCACAAAGTCCCTATTCACTCTGGATAGTTCGAACCTTACTAAGTCTGTGGTCAAAACACAGCTTCAAGAACTTCCGGCTAATCAATATGATATCTTCCCCGTTCGCGTTAAGCAGCAAATCAAACCGTTCGTCGAAAGCTGGACTGGTAAACAATATGTAACTGGTTCGGCATATTTCGAACTCATGAAGAAAGAAACAATTCAAGGATATAAACAAATCCTCGTTCAAGATAAGACGAATGGAAAGGTATATTCTGGACTCAATGCCAGAAAATTACTCGGCCTACCTGATACTGACGTGCAGGTTGACCCCACTTCTACGCAATACAGCAACCACCGCGTGCTTGTTCAATCAACGTCCAGTAATCGGAATCTAATTCCGGGCACTCAGCTTATTGTTCTTAAGTAATCTAACATAATATATGGCGTAAAAACCA
>JACCDQ010883399.1_pt1 | contig 21134 bp, 27 predicted proteins | sample 7446031 | NCBI WGS metagenome assembly JACCDQ01 (sample SAMN15323442, study PRJNA562643) | freshwater metagenome | isolation source: river surface water | place: USA:Blue River Watershed | collected 2017-08-17
ACATATAAAACACTCATGCGATATTTCGATTTACGAGAGATTTTGCGGTTTATTGGACTGGTTACAAAGAAAGTTGAAGACGACGACAGTGACAGCGACAGCGAAGACAGTGACGGCGAAGACAGCGACAATAACGCTGACGGCGACAACGAACGCACTACGACGGCGAACCCATCAGAAAACGATGACGATGACCCCGACACCGACGATAACCGAGGTCTCGCAATAACATCCCAGCGTTATTTACCTGATAATATGTTTGGTGATATCAGCGAAATTACAATGACAAGCATCAAAGAATACTACCTGCTTCTTCTTGAAAATATTCGACCCAAATACTGGACGCGGGTATATGATACGTTGATAGGAGTTCGCAAACCTAAATATACATCGGTTGTGAATTTATCAACGAGCGACGCACATACGCTTACCGATGGACCTACCATTTACTTGACAGAGAATGTAGATAAAGTTGCCGCGTTCATGCTTCAAATTGCGAAAATACCGAATGTCGTGATGGATGATATTATGGAAACAATCGACTTCAATACACGTGTTCTCGAAGAGATTGAGAAAACCGAAAAACTCATTAAAGACTTGGAGGGTGAAAGCAAGGACGCCAACCTGTTGGCGGGGAGTGTCGATGATGAGAAAAAAACAAGGAAGTTCACGTCTGATACACGTATTAATCCAGAGACAGAACGACTCCATATCAAAGTGGAAGAACTGAAAAAATCCGTGAAATATACCGCGCTTCACGAGTTATTTGTGCCGAATCGTTTAGAACACTTGAAACGATGGACGTCACGGACTGCGATTACGAATGAATTCACGTCCTTCGTGGAAGATGACATTGTAGAAAAGATTATGCTTCTGAATGTTGCGTCACATTGGAAACTTCTTCTGTTAATGGGAATCGGCGCAATCACAAATACCACCGACCAGAAATATACGGATATTATGAAGACACTTGCGAAACATCAGAAACTTTACTTGATTATCACCGCATCGGACTATATCTATGGCACGAATTATCAGTTCTGTCATGGATATATCGGGAAAGACCTTGAAGGAATGTCGCAGGAAAAGGCGATTCAATCCATGGGACGTATCGGGCGAGGAGCAATTCAGCAAGATTATACCATCCGGTTTCGCCACGATGCGATTTTGCGTCATATCTTTACGGCATTGCGGAGCAGGGATAAACCCGAAGTGTGTGCGATGAACCGATTGTTCGTTTCGGCAGCAGATGCGTAAAATATACTATACCTTCACCCTTCGACGCAATTTTCGGGTTGTCGCGTTACGTAGAAACGATTTCGTATTTTTACACGTATCGATTGCGGACCTACGGTTTATTTTTAGTGTGCGAATCTTCGCAGGTGGTTGATATACTTGTCTAGTATTCATCGTCGATGTATCATTTTCGAATACTGGTACATCCAGTATCATTTTTGTAATCGACGTATTTTTGGGTTCGTGTGAAATACGCGCAATACGCGAAATAAATTGTTTGTGTGTAAATATGAGTACAGATGAAACATTCAGTTGTGATATATATTCCTGGAATTCTTTGGGAATATTTATTTTTTCATTTTCTTGAAATCGGTGTTCATACTGTTCTAATTCCGTATAATCTATCTTGGGAAAATGGATGGATGTAATGTTTTTTGGTGATGTCGGATGTATATCTCGATACAACTGGTAAAGATGAATCCCCGTTTTATGAAACCATAACTTAAAATTATGGATTTTCTCTTTGAGTTCTACTACACGGTTTATTTTCGACAACTTTTTATTGTGAAATTTAACATAAGGAACGATATAAATGACATTTCTATTTTCTTCGTCATTCAACGTAGATAATGCTATCATACCCGTTACAACTGTGCGAATAAGAGGCGAGCAAATAACCTTGTCATATGTCATTGATTTCGATAAATAATCCCTCAAAAAAAAGGATTGTATGTATCCATTTATAGATAATGACGGTTCGTGTAAAACATCATTCGGTTTTATGCGATATGTGCTAACCTCTTTCATATTTTCTCGTTCGGCATTACTACAACTTTGGGCGTGACGGACCAAATAAATGTCAATTGTCATAATATTACTATAATATTACTATATTATATAATTCAATATGTCCGTCGTATCTCGCCCTCCTCGTCGCACTGCTCTCCTTGTCGGTATCAATTACCTGAATACGGAAAGCGAACTGAATGGATGTTATAATGACGTCGTCAATGTGTCCCAGTATCTGCGTTCCGTTTTAGGATACTCCCAGGCGAATATTACAATGCTTACGGATGGAAATCGTGGCGTAGCTGGCGCATCGGCACTCCCTCCCACTCGTCAAAATATTCTCGCGGGTATCTCGGCTCTTGTGGACGGTATGGTTGCCGGGGATGAAGTCGTATTTCATTATTCTGGACACGGGTCACTTGTACGTGATACTAACGGTGATGAATCCACAGGATATGATTCATGTCTTTGTCCGGTGGATTACGCTGCGCCAGCATCTGCGGGCGGTGGAATTATTACCGATGATGAAATTCGTACTCTCCTCATCAATAAGGTGCCTCGTGGTGCGCGCCTTTACGTCATCCTCGACTGCTGCCATAATGGCACAGGATGCGATATTCGCTACAAATATGAGGATTATAGTCTATTATTATCACCGCCTTCGGCGCGCACACCGGTATGGCGCACCCAGCAAAAAGCATTTGCGAACGGCAAATACGCTGACACCGCGGGTGAAGTATTCATGATTAGCGGATGCCGTGACGAACAAACCTCGGCCGACGCATATATTAATAACTCGTTTGCCGGTGCGCTCACCTACGCTGTTTTCGCCATTCTTCGCGCAAACCAATCTAGTATTCGCACCTATTCATGGAGCAACCTACTCCGCGATGTCCGCTATTTTATGCGCGTCAATCGTTATTCGCAAATCCCGCAGATTATGACCGGACAATTAATTTCTCCGGCACGACCGGTTTTTGCTGTGGCGGCGACATCGGGGGGTGGGCGTGGGGTGGTGGCATTAGACCTGACTTCCTCCGGTTCCGTTGGAATCGTGAGTGGCGGTAAAGGCTCTAGGGGTGTCTCAACATCGGAATCGTCATCGACTTTATTCAGTTTTAAACCGAAATCTGGTTCAAATACACTCCGCCATGGTATTCAATTCATCCATTAAGTTTATCATGATACGTGATAATGTATTCTATTGTAAAAAATTGAAATCCTTTTATTACAATAACCTGAATATAGCGTTCTAACTAGATACAACAATGAATACCGAGATGTCCGTGAATCCGAATTTGGCTGCGCTGATGCGCGTGATTGAAGACAACCAAGACAAAATGCCCGAAGGTGAGTATTTGGAGGCGATGAACGCACTTGGAGCACTCTATCGTCAACAACAACAACAACAAAGACAATCTAGACCGCCGTATACAGCGATTACTACATATCGCCCACCACCCCCGAGTTACGCCGCGTCGGCTCCTTTGTTTACGCAGTTTCAATCCGTTTCAGATATGGTTGAAATGAGTCGTGAAGAACGTGCCGCATGGAACCGCGTGGCGAAAGAACATCCGCAACATAATGGCATGTCGGCAAGTGAATGGATACAATATTCGGAAGAGGAACGTAATCGAATGTTACGTGAAGCAACCGAAAAGCTTGTGGACAAATTCATATCCATGAATAATCCGCAACCGGAAGTATGCCCGTTTATTGCTCGGCACGCATACGGACCTTGGAGTTTCGGAACAGAACACTCTTGGTGGGAATGCGTGTGTGGTTACAGAGGTAAAAGTATACACTGGCAAAAACATGAACAAAGCGAACGTCATCAAGATTGGGCCAAACATCGTACTGTTAGTTCCCGAAAAATTGGCTACATGAAACAAATGATACAAAGGGATAACGGAGATGTTGTTATTCGATACAGACCATTATCCGCTACGTATACTGGCGGAATAAAGGTCTATCGTGAATTTCAAGAACGAAACGAATGGACGCATCCGGAATTATACGAACCAATTCATCGAAGTCCGATTCCGACAGCTGATGGGAAAGGAAAATGGTTCGTTCATCGCAGAAACAATCACGAAAGAACGTATGTGAATTAAAGAACGTATGTGAATTTGATTCGATGCGATTCGAATATATAAAAAATAAAAATAAAAAAGTAAGTGGCGTTAACATCGCCTCTCTTGTTGTATCTATGTGTATTATTCAACTAACACTTTTTTATTCTTTTCGTATCGTATCGTACACATCCTTAATACGTGTCACCCGATTTTTGGACGCGAAATCCGTTACAAAATAAAATGTTGTATTTACATTGAAAGTGTTGTAAAAAAAAAAAGAAAATAAAAAAGTGTTAGCACACATATGTACCTATTTACTTACTCAAATTTATTTCAGTTCTTCAGCTTCCACTCAACACTCCACTCATTGAACGACTCGCACGCTTCTTCTGTTGTGAGTTTCCAATCAGCATACATCATCACAATTTCGTTGAAACCTTTCTGCTGTTCTTCTGGTTCTGGTTCCATCGTATCGTCGACAAATATTCCCGCATCGCGGAGTTTCTCAATAAAGTAACAAGTTTGAACCGGCGTGATTTTGTCATTTGCCAACATCTCGGCAGTTAGGTTGAATAATTGTTGTTCTTGGTGTTGTCTCGTCATTTCTAGATTGCTGTATTCTATTAGTTGATGAAAAAGCATTTCAATTTTTTTGGAAATAGAGACAAACTACATCCATCATAATAGTTTCATAAAAATTGAAATGTTTTATTTACAATCATTGAAATACAGTGGTATCAATCATTGAAAGAATACAGACAATATGGCCGTGAATCCGAATTTGGCTACACTTATGCGTGTAATTGAAGATAATCAAGACAAAATGCCCGAAGGTGAGTATTTGGAAGCAATGAACGCATTGGGCGCACTCCATCGCATTGCTGCGATTCCAGCAGCAGTAAGACCATTGCCTCCGTCGATTCCATACAGTGTGCTTCCTCCGTCTTACACGGCATCGTTTCCATTGTTTTCCGGACATGTCGTCGGCGTCGCCTCTGCCGCTGCCTCTACGACTGGAGGAACTATCGCACAAATAGATGAAGACCAAATCCGTGTATGGCGTCACGTTTCACAATACCTGGGTGGTCGTTATCGTGATATGACCCCTCAAGAATGGATGGAACAAACCCAAGAACAACGAGACCAACTCAATCGTGAAGCCACATTGAAACTCACCGAATTCTGTGAAGATAAATACCGAAACCCTAACCCGAAGGTGTGCGCCTTTATTGCTCGACATGCTGTAGGTCCCTGGACCTTTGGAACCAATGAATCGCAATGGACGTGTGTTTGTGGATACCGCGGAAAGAGCAAGAACTGGAAAGCGCATGAAGAAGGTGAACGACACCAGGATTGGGCGAACCATCGCATCGTACCCAAGCGAATCATTGATATGATGAAATCGAATACACGAGACCAAGACGGTATACTCATACGTTTCAAGGCGCCGCTACAAGGCGGTATTCGGTATTTCCCAGTTCAACAAGAACGAAACGAATGGACGAATCCTGAACTTTATACGGAAGGACTTCGTATGGCAGACGGAAATGGAAATTGGTTCGTTCATGAGCGTATCGATAAGGAAAAAATTGTTGAATAAAAATTTATATTGCGTGTCAATAACACATACGCGCTGCGGTTTTGCGCGTGAAACTCATTTTTTTACACGATAAACACGTGTTCTTGTATTATAAAGAGTTATTGGTTCATTCGTTTCATCTATTTCACCTCGTCCGGATTTTATATCGAGTTGTTTAAGTGTCTCTGATAAGTTAAACACGGTTGTTGCGTTCGTAGCGGTTGTGGTCCATTCTGTATCTATTGATGTTATCCATCTGCCATTTTCCATAGCGTGTTCTAATAATACGTCTGGTAGATATATCGCACTCGTTTGAATACTATGCCAACCACGAATAAACATCTTTTCGGCAGTTTGTCTCGTTTTATACATTCCCGAATCAAATAAATAAGTTATAACACACCTTGTAATTGGAACATGTAGGTTCTTACCACCAGTCAATCTACTCGTCGTTTTTGCTTTATCGATAACATCACGCATAAATGTTTCTTCAACACGCTGGGACCATTGGTCGGTATGTGTCATCGACGAGTCACCAAACCATTTTCCCAAGCACTCCCGCGCGTTCATTTCGACATCATAACACGTTACGAATATTCCTTTAATATCATTGGTAGGAATATATTGCGAACGTATTATGAATGTAAGATATCCAACACCGTCTACACCCGGACTTCTTGTCCTACCTATCCATTGAAATGATAGAGGTTTGAATGGTTGAAACGACACAGACGACTTTCTTGAATTCCGCTGTTTATTTTTTCGTGTTCGCATAAGAACCGCATTCGAGTTTCGTTTATAATAATCATCAAACGCTCTAAACGTGCGGACATCATCAATCTCATCTAGAAACGCAGAGTTAGAACCACGTAATGATTGTGTTACAATTGCGTGCGCTGCTTTGTTTTCATTCAGTAACGCGAATTGTAACGGTTTATGATGTGAAAAGTCGGCAGATATAATATACAATGATGATACAGACATCATTTTTACATTTCTAGTAACATTGTCTCGCACATTAACTGGAGTAAATTTGATTTTGGTTATTTCTATACCCCAATAACGTAAATAATGAATAAGTGTTCGCATCGGAACATAGAGTTCATGATGACACTTCAATATAGGAATTATCTTGGTAGTTGATGATTTCATTAAACAAGATGATATAATAGTGTGGTCTTCGTTTGTATCGTTCATAGCAATATCTGTATCCGGTTCTTCATTTGCCGGATAATAGAAAATATATACATCCTTTATTTTTTTATTTACGCTAGGACGAAAACGCATTGTATGACTTATAATATCACCGGTATATTCTGTGCCCGCATGGGGTAATACATACCCTTGTAAATCATCCACAACAATAGTTGATAATTCGGCGCTCTTTAGATGTCGTGATTGAAACCATTTGATTTGCGCCATATTTAGAATACGTCAAACTGTAACTTTTATATAATATAACTAAAATAAAAAGTATATTACACTTATCAAGCAAACCTATTTGTTTCGGTAATGCTTCACCAGTCAAATACCGAATCATCCATTCGGTTTTCATGGTCGATGTCATCATCATCAGCGTATGTCGACCTCTGCGGTTTTCCATTTTTCCAAATTCCTTCAAACACGAGAATTTCACCGCCGTCACCTGATTTTTGGACGTGAACTCCGTATCCGTGAAGTTTGTCGTTTTCCCATGTACCGGCGTATTCGTGCCATTTGGCGAGATGTGCGTTTTCTTCGGCTTCATCGCTCGTATAATTCTTCATTTCACCATACATGAACGCTGGTGTGCGAAGGGTTCCGCGCCCGTGGCGTATATTCCCGTCGCGCATATGTCCCATATAAACGCTTCCATCCGTATAACTGTAAATGTGTTCTTGAATGTCGAGTTCGGTCATTTGATAAATGAATGATATATATTCTTATATTTGATAAAATCATTTCAATTTATTACGCGCTGAATCATTAAACGGTAATTATAAAAAAGTGTTAGTAAACACACATACCTTGTATTTTTATTTGCTTGTCTTTGTAAGTGTGCGAAACATATATTCCGTCATGAGATAGGGTTCTTCTTCGCTCCAGTTGTTGGCGTGTTGAAGGTCGACCTTTCGGATATCCACGGGTTCTGGTGCGAGTGCGGGTTCTGGCGCGAGTGCGAGTTCGGGTTCGGGTGCGACGTTCATTGTGTATGAAAGCGCACGCGATTCAAGTTCCAGGCGAACGCGAGGACCGTGTGGGTGAGCGTATGGAGCGCGACGTTCATTGCGAACACGACGCTCGACTTGGACCCATTCTTCGTCGCGCTTCTTCTCGGGTGCGGGTTCGGGTTCTTCGCGACGCGGTTCGCGGTGGTCACGTGGGCGGTATTGAGGACAATAGGTCGCTGTATGTCCGGTTTGATGGCAGATTCGGCAGGCTTGATTCAGGAGGGTGGGGCAGACGACTTTTCCATTGGGTCCAGGTTGGTCTTTGACAAAATGACTGGTATATTCCTTTTCGGGGCGACCTGCGTCGCGGCAAACTTTACAGTAGGGCGTAGTATTGAATGACTTTGACATTGCGATTGTTGTTTCTGATGATTCACACGATGGATTTGTTTTGAGAAAAATCATTTCAATTTTTTTCAAATGACAATATCGTATTGATATCATAATGATATCATAATGATATCATCATAGGACATTTATTCCAGATGTCCGGACATCATAACACACGAAAAGGAACGCACGAAATCTTCCAGGTCTTTTTCGGTCAAGTCGCTCCTCTTTCCACGAGGCGCTTTAGGAGTTGTAAGGTCATCGTCTTCTATAATAGAGACGATAGAAGACGTATGTAGTTTAGGAACACACATTCGGGGCACGTATATATACATATGAATATAATTTTATATGATAAAAATTATATGATAAAATTTATATAAACAATTTATTATAGTTAGATACTATATATCACATAATGACTTTTCACATTCACATCAACGAACACCTGGTCCATGAAGGACTCAGTGTGGTGTCTCACTTGGCCGGCAATTCGGTGCTCGGCAATGGCGCTTCCGCAATCTCTCACGGTATGGATACCTTTAACGATATCACTCACCACAATTTTTTGGGCGCAGTGAAGGATGGTGCAGAGACCCTCGTGAGTAGCGGTGAAGCCGTTATTGATGGAGTCAGCGGTCACTGGTTGTAAATCCTATCTATTTTCGATAGAACATAGACTTCGTGTGTATCATAAAAATATCTAATGATTTATGTATTACTACGTACCCTTTATTCTCTAAATAAGAGACGATTGGAATACTCACATCATTGTAATTGTTTTCAAATCCAATGACATCTATAAATACTTTATCGAAATTTATAGATTTAATCACTTCAAATTCGGCACCTTCAACATCAATCGATAAATAATGGATATGTGTTACTTTATGTTCGTCAAATATCGATTCAAGTCGTTTTGTGTTTACTCGTATTACCTGTGTAGTTGAACCCATTTGTGAATTTTCATTACGCAAACGAAGTAAATGACGTTTATCAAACGTATCCTTGATACCAGAAATCATTTCAGTATATCCAGTATTACACAAAAAGTCTGTTTCGCCATCCTTATTACATATTGCGTAGTTCAAATTTATATTGTTGGGTCGATTCACGACTAGTTTATCAAATACTTTTGGGAGGGGTTCAACGTTGATTCCAGTCCAGTTGTTATTTCTCTCGAAATAAAGAGTATTGTTGATACTTATTCCATCATGCGCACCAACATCCACATAAAATCCATTCTTGTACCCTTTGAATACATTGGTCTCTAAATAACGGTCTTGATTATCTTGCGAATTAAACATGAGATTCTGGTTCTATACATTTATATTTACATTTATTATACAATACAAACGAACACTATCTTGTAGATTTTACAGGTGACTGTTTATTGTGTGTATTATACATTCAATACATCAAGCGCATATTTGTCTTGTAGTTTCTCTCGAAGTTTATGTATTGCGAGAGAAATCGAGGTATCGTAATGCGCCGCGGATTCTGTCAATTGCAATGGCAATGGTATTGAAAATGTATGACTACACGTCCATCGAAACGCGTTCACGTTATCTTTACGGTCATATATCGCCGAGAGAATTATCGCGGTATCTGTATTCCTAACGATACGCAACGATGTATACTTGGGGAGTTGCTTGGTCCATCTCTCAACGATTGAATTTGGACTCTCTGTAGAGTATGCTTTAGTTTCCTTATCTTTGTCGTTATTGTCGTTATTGTCGTTGTCATCGTTGTCGTATTTGTTTTCTAAATCCGCGACCATCTGATTCGCATCATTCAACTTTTCAATCAGGGATATTTTGGTTGATTTTGAAGTCGTCCATGGTTTATTGAGTCGTGGGTGTGATTCTACCTTGAAATATTCTCTCGGTTGTGGTTTTCCATCCTTATTGTATGTAATTTCCCGGTAATATACGACATATTTCTTCATCATATTTTGGGTTATACCGGGAGGTAGAAGTCGCGCGGTTTGTTTTCTCTCGCGCTTGTCACTTTTTCTTTGGATGGGGACATCAGGAGTCTCGTGTATTATGGTATCTGGAGTTATGATGTCGGTCATTGTATGTATATGCTCTGGATAAAACATCGTAAAATGAAACGCGGGATACAGATTTAAATCTTAAACAGTGTAGTTAACTAGATATGAACGCAATTCAACACGCAAAGAACGCGTTATCGGGTGGACTCATTTTTAAATTATCACAAATCGGGTTTGCGTTGCGGAGCACATTATGCTATACAAACCGCGTGAATGTAGGTATTCACGATTACGCGGAATACGCTGCGCAGTTGCGTGATGGAGATTCGATTTTTATATCAACGAGAGAATCCGCGGTAGAGGTCCATACAATCGTGGCGATTCTGCGGGCGCGTAATGTTCGCGTCACATTCTATATTATGGAAGAACCATTGGTTCCATGGTCGTATGTCGAGAGATTACTTCCAGTAAGTATTCGGGTCATGGTTCAGAATAATGAATACGACCATCCAAAAGTGGGTATTATGCCGATTGGGATACGCGACTGCGGAACGGTTGTTGCGATGCATCGCCGTTTTAAACACAGTTACTTATATGAAAAGGGCACGCCGTTACGCGGTGATGGGTTTATTCGCGCCCGTCCCATAAAATGCCTTCTGTGCTTCAGTGTATGGACGCATCCATCACGCCAGGAATGCTATGAGTTGTTCGCGTCATCTGCGTTTGTATATAACCTTAACGACGACCCATCACCAGAACGACGCGAAGAACGAGAGAAACGTGACAATCCAGAGTTTTTTTTCGAGAAGATTCCAGAAATGGTAGTTTATGATAAAACCCTGGAAAGTCAGTATGCTTTATGTCCGCGGGGGTGTGGAGTGGATACGCACCGATTCTACGAATGTATTTATTTGGGATGCGTTCCGATTGTTGTTCGGACGAACACCGCGTTTGACCGACTGTATCGCGAGTTTCCTTGTCTTGTTGTTGAGAGATGGGCAGATATAACAGAGGAACTCCTCGACCAGTCTTACCCGCAATGTTTCGCGAAGATGCGCGCGTTTCACGAACGGTATCCGCGATTCTTGACGGATTTGGATAGCATTGAAGATTTGTTATTGAGACTGTAGTCGCAGCAGTTTTATTTTAATATTTTGTTACTATATAATGCCTGAAACACAACGTCGTCGTAAGTGGTCCCTGAAATACAAACGCAGTATTAACTGTCGACGCCCACGTGGATTCTCACAGAAGCAATATTGTAAATACGGGCGAAAGAAGACTGTTCGAGTATAATGTGTGTGAATACGAAAAATTGAAATTGTATTCGCGAATATGTGTATAAAGGTAGTGTGTAATATCATAGATAGATATGATTCGGAGTATGATTCGGCGTATGGTCGGTGCCCGTGGGGGGAGTGGTAGTGATTCAGTGTCGACACAGGTCGTTTTGGGACGCTGGGGAATTCAATACGACCCACGGATTATTGAGTGTAAAGTATTTCAGGCAAATGAAGACCATTGTGGGTGCTGTGTGTCGGCGGCGGTGGTGGCAACATCGACTATGATTTCATCGCGGGGATTCGTATCGGATTCGAAGAATGTGGATGAAAACATAGAGGAATATTTATTGCCATATATTGTGTGAAAGATATCGTATGAATTAGATTATAATCATGTATTCTGATAGTATAGCCATATTTCAAAACCATATATTATGAATTGGAATATAGTAATTTCTGTGTTTGCTTTCACAATTCTATTTTTATCAGCATTGTTTTTATTTTTGAGAGATTACCCGAGTGACCGGAGGTTTTCGGTTACGTTCATATTGGCGGGAGGGGTGTTGTTGTGGCGTGCTTTGGCGTGTGGGGCGGGGGTGTGTCCGGCACCGAAGACCGAGAAAGAGACAGAGACAGAGACCGAGAATAAAATAGAATACAAAAGCGATAATCTAGAAGCATCGAACGAAAACGACGAAAACGATGATAATAGGAGCAACGCAGGGAAAGAGCAAGAGGAAGAGCAATAGAAAGTTTAACAGTATTTTTTATTTCTTATCATATTTCATAATACAATATGAATCTCACTTTCAACATCACAAAATACACCGGCGTTATGGCGTTTTACGCCGTTTTGACCTACCTTCTCTTTCCCGTGATTGCCTATTTCTTATTCGGAAAGACATTGGAGGCGGCTGGAAACGGTTTCATCGTCGGAAGTATCGTTTCAGTGGTTCTTTGGAAGGGTTACGGATTTGGGTTGGTGAAGGGGGGAAGGATATAGCGGGGATGCGTTCAAACTTACTTCTTCAATGGTGTAAAATAACGAATCATACCGATTATCCATACAATCGTATAACCATACATTATTACATAGTATATCTCCTGGTCGGTCATATTCATACCTAATTCACTAAATCTATCTTTCAGGAATGGATAAGTTTCCTGTTTATCTACCGTTGGTGGAGGCGGTTTGTTATCCAAATAATATTCTAATTCGGTTAGAAAACATTTATGGTTATTAAACTGCCAATGTATATAAACCACCGGCAATATTATTATGAAATATATCAAGTATTTTTTTGGTAAAAAAACACCAAAAAACATAAAATAAACTAATAGCGTATGTATCGTATTAACTATTATTTTTAGTATTTTTTTAATCATATTATATAGTATAATATAGTATAATATAATATAGTATAATATAATGAAATACAAAAACCTATTCAATTTTATAATTATTTTTAAAATTTTATTATTATTTGCTCTTCTTTATTTGTTTATTTTTTTATTATCATCTATAATATTTTTCAGTGTAAACATATGGAATAAAAATACCAATAAATTTACTTTGAACAAATATTTTCCTACAAAAAATAGTTTAAAAACATTTGTGTTTGATACGAATAACTTACCAGATATTCCATACCCTTATATACTGAAACCTACAATTTGTTCTGGTGTAAGTAAAAATGTACATTTAATCAATAATGATAAAGACCTGTATAATTTTATAAAAACGAAATCAGACGACAAGTATATCGTACAGGAATTTTATAAATCTAAGTACGAAATTGGTGTTTTATACGAAAAAATTCCATATATCAATAACGGTAATGTGATTTCTGCTGTTATAAAAAAAAAAGAAAATGATGTAAATGAGTGGAAACCATTAAAATCGTGTGGCGATAATATTAATTGTGAAGACTTGACGAGTTATTTAAATAACTCTAATTTCAATACTATTATTAAAAATATATCTTCTGGAATACCTGGATTAAATGCGGGAAGGTATGATATCGGTTTTGAAAATTTAGAGGGTCTCAATAATGGTGAATTTAAAATATACGAATTAAATGGCGTAATGGGATATGATTTACGTTCCATTAAAACAGATAATGATAATATCTATGATAAAATTATAAAAAAATATTATTTGCATAGATGGATTGGTATTCGATGTTTGATTGGATTCATTAACATTATTTCTTTGAAAGTATCCCCGTTTTATATCATTGATACATACATTAACAGTATTTCTAATACTATGAAATGTTCGGATTGGGAACATTTGTTTCAACCATCTCCTGCGTAAAAATTATCGGAATGTATCGTTTCGATGGTTATTTGAAAGGGTTACGGGGGTTGGATTGGGGTTGGTGAAGGGAGCGTGACGCGACTACAAGTGACGCTTAATAATATATGCACTTAATAACCCCGTCATCGTCGAAAAGAACAAAACGGTTTTTACTATATCAAAAAATTCATTTTTATCAGGAATGTGAATTTTTATTTGGTCTGAAACATTTACATATTTGTGTGTTTTGTGATTGCCGTTCTTTCCGATATTGAAATGGATAAGTGCCTCCATAAAAAATATAATAAATGTTATGAACGTTATTACGATAAACGTGGTTTTCATTTTTATTTATTATATATGAATAAAAATAGTTGTTGAATATGAGAGATTTTTGAATTTTCGGGGTTTTAGTTCAATTAATCCATCGCCCCTGCTCCATACTTCGCTTCTACTTTCTCTTTCAACTTCGCGATTTCATTTTCTAGTGTATAGTTTTGAGGCAAGACCATACGCATTACTTCCCGAGCACCATCACGTCGTCGTTCATATACGATGTGCGGTTTTTCACGTATGACGACATGCGATACGTATTTTGGTAGTGATATTGTTTCGGTTTCGGCCGACGAAGTCGCATCCGGAAAGATGCCCTTTTCCAAGTCGCTAGCAACCTTATTTGCGTGTTCTAATTTTTGTAAAAGAGGAACCTTTTCAGATTTGCTTGTCATCCATGGTTTTTCAAGTTTGGGGTGTTCTACTTTGAAGAACTCTCTGCTTTTTGTATGTTCTGCGTTCAACCATTCGTGATAATAACTAACATAACATTTCATCATATCTTGCATCAATCCTGGTGGCAACTCTTTCGCGTCATTTCTTCTATCACGCTTGGTCTCGCCACTAAAGACAGTAATGTATTTTTGTGGTTCTTGTAGTGAGGTTATGCGTAAATTGTCATATCTGTTATTCAAAGGGTTTCGGTCAAGGTGAGCCACCACGTTGGTGTTAGCGGTGTAATTTCCTTGTCCCCACGTATCCATAATCACTTGATGGATGAAGAGATTATTAGTATGGCAGGATATGTAGTCGTTCTGCTTCCGATACCATGTCATTTTTTCACCCTTGTTGTGCGTTGCCTCGTATTCTAGTATTTTTTGATAACTGGTTGGGCATAATTGACAATATTGATTAGGTTCACAATACATAACTAGTTCTGTGACTTCGCCGGTTTGAGAGTTCATTATTTCCCATATCGGGTTTTTCATTTGATTCGCGGTGCGTCCTTGGTTTTTTGTGTGGCCGGGTTTGAACGTCACTGTGACATTCGGAATGGAAGCGTATTTCTGGATAATATAGTCGTGTTGTTGTTGAAACTCGTGTGTCATCGCAGGATAAATATACGACGAAATGAATATAAGCGAAACGAAGAATAAGTGTATCGTGTATATGGAATACGTTTGAATAGAATAATTAATTTCAATTTTTAGGGGTGAAAAATTGAAATTAAAGTTGGTAAATCGGATTTATAGAATGGTATAAAATATGCCGATTAAGTGTGCGTTTATTGACCCGTCATCCGGGAATGGGTGTGAAGAAGAAGCAAAATACAAGTTCAAACATGACGCGAAGGCGTCTCGGTGTAAAGCGCATATGGTGGAAGGAATGAAAAACGCATCATCCAACTCGTGCTGCCATGGCGACTGTATCAAAAGTCCAATTTACAATTATTTCGGACACACAGCAAAATACTGTATAAAACACAAAGAACCCAATATGATAAATGTTATAACTCCGCGGTGTCTTCATCTTGGTTGCGAAATACAGTCGTTATATAATTTCCCTGGTCAACAAGGAAAATACTGTGTTAGTCATAAGATGCCTGGTATGATTGATGTCAAACATTCTGGCTGTTTGGAAGAGGGATGTAAAAAAAGAGCAACATACAATATTTCAACAGAAAGCAAAGGACTATACTGTTCGCATCACAAAAAAGAGAACATGGTTGATGTTAAACACAACTTCTGTGCTCACAAAGGCTGTCTCACCCGACCGAACTACAATCTTCCTGGTGAAACCAGAGGCACACACTGTGTCGTCCATAAAACCAATCATATGATTAATGTGACATCGAAAACATGCTCTCATCCTGGTTGTGTAAAACAACCGACTTTCAATATAGAAGGAGAAACAACCGCGTTGTATTGTTTTGAACACAAATTGGTCGGAATGGTTAATGTCAAACAACAAACTTGTAAAAGCGAGTGGTGTTCAACACGCCCCCATGACAAATACGACGGATATTGTATGTTTTGCTATATGAATTTATTTCCAGATAAACCGGTCGCACGAAATTTCAAGACGAAGGAACGAGTAGTGGTTGAATATATCACGTCGCATTTCCCGAAGTTTACATGGGTCGCTGATTCACGTGTTGCTGATGGGTGTTCGCGTCGTCGCCCTGACCTAATGATTGACCTCGGATATCAAGTCGTTGTTATCGAGGTGGATGAAAATCAGCATATCAGTTATGACTGTAGTTGCCAAAACAAACGACTCATGCAAATATCACAAGACGTGAACCATCGTCCGGTCGTATTCATTCGTTTCAATCCGGATGATTATACCGATGAAAAAGGTGAGAGTGTTCCGTCCTGCTGGGCGCAAAATGGAAATGGTATAATGGCGGTGAAGAAATCAAAGAAGAAGGAATGGGAGTCGCGCTTGGAGAGGTTGCGCGACCAAGTGGAATATTGGACGACCCCAGTCAACGTAACGGAGAAGACGATTGAAATCGTGGAGTTGTTTTATGATTGTGATTAAAATAAAACAAATAATGGAATAATAAACCTGCGTCATATTTTTTATAGTTTTAATAAAAAAATGTGACGACGTATCGTAAGATAAAATATTTGAAATACTTAGTTGCTATACGCTAACCCGCCCATACCACTCATCACACGCAAAACGTTGTAATTCACGGCATACACGCGCACCTTGGCAGTGTTAGTTCCCTCAACGGTGGCGTTGGAAAGAACAAGCTGAAGGGTGGCGTTGTCAATGCGAGAGAAGTTGCAAGAGCCAGAAGGCTGGTGCTCCTCGGGTCTCAGTGCGAAGGAATACAGGTTGATACCGGTATCGGGGGCACGAGTGTGGTGCTGGTAAGGCTGAACGAGGTCGAAGTAGGTTCCCTCGCGCTCGGAGAAGCGGTCCTGACCGTTAAGCTGGAGCTTGGCAGTGACGACGGGGTTCTCACCCCAGCAGTGCATGTCAAGGGAGGTCTCGGTGAGGACGAAGGTGCCGGCGTCAGAGACACCAGATGCCGCGGTGGGAACACCAAAGTTGGGGAGACCGTAAGTGCTAGTGGTGGTAGCATCAGCTCCGTGCCACCAAGAAGTGCCGGTGGTGTAAACATCCTGGGCGCCGGCGTCAGTGAAGAGACCAGAAGCGTTGATGTAAGAACCGGTGGTGTTGGCAACAGAGTCGTGAGAACCGAAGGCCATAATGGCGTTGGGGAGGGCATCGACAGCGTCGGTGTAGTTGAAGGGCTGAGCACCGAGGAGGCGGTTAAGAACGGAACCAGACTCAAGGGAAGAGCAGTAGTCAACGTTCTTGTCGGGCTGGACAACCCAGATGAGCTCCTTAACGGGGTGGTTAAAGTTGAGCTTAATCTTGTTGGAAGAGGAACCGACGGACTCATCACCAGTGAACTGGAGCTGCTCGATGAGGTACTCGTGGGGGTTCTGGGCCATACGCCTGCGCTCATCAGTGTCAAGGAAGACGTAGTCGACGTAGAGAGAAGCGGCGACGAGGGACTGGTTGTAGGCGGAGGTGACCTTGGCAGCGGACTGGGCAGCGCTCAAGCTGGACATAGCCCACAAGCACTCCTCAATGGGGCGGATGTCAAGGTTAATCTTGACCTCGTGGTACTGAAGGGCGATGAGGGGAAGAGCCAGACCGGGGTTGCGGCAGAACCAGAACTGGAGGGGGACATAGAGGGTGGTCTCGGGGAGAGCGTTACGGGGAGCGCAAACCTGGCGAGGAGCGTTGGCATCGCAAGGACCATCAATGTCGTTGAAGGAGGGGTCGGTGATGAAGGTAAGCTGGGTGGTGTTACCGATCATCTTGAAGTAACCGCGCTGCTGCTCGGTAGACATAGTGAGCTGGTTCCAGATGTGCATCCAATCACCGTACTGGCGGTCGATGCGCTGGCCACCGATCTCAACCTCAACCTGGGAGATGAGCTGCTCACCGGGGAAGTCGAGCCAACGGGCGTAAACGCCACCGCCGGAAGAGTTCTTGAGAGACTGGCTAATCTCGGGGAGAGTAACCTGAAGGTAAGTGCGGTAAGCCAAATCACCGTTACGGGAGATGGTGCAGGTCACGCGGCGACCGAAGTCAGCCTGGCCGTTGAAAGTCTGCTCGATAGACTCCATAGCGAAGTTAGTGTGACGCTTGTAGGAAACCTTCCAGAAAGTAATCTGGGGATTACCAGTCAGGTAAACGTCCTGTGCGCCGTAGGCGACAAGTTGCATAAGTCCTCCACCCATTATAAAATGCTTGTTATACTATTGAAAAAGAAAAAAAATTACGGAAAAACACACAATAAACGAAAACATTTTCGTTAAATACAAATTAAATAAATATTGCTAAACTTCTTATATACAACTGTGGCGGGAGTGGCGGCGGTGTAATGTCATTATTCAAGTATAAACCGCCTAAAAAGATAGTGCTTGATGAGCGAAGCATAACGACACTAGATAGTAAGCACAAAGAATTACAGACCGAGTTTCAATATATACAAGATACAATTATTCCAGGTCTTGAAAATGAAAGAAATACCCTAAAGGAACGGTTGCGTGAACTGAAAGAGGGGGGTCCGCCCCCCAACGACGGATGGACTACAGGCGGTGGTGAAGGCGGGGTGGTGGGGGGCGGTGGCGGGCCCGGTATTCCTAAATACAAATCGGTTCTCGAAGAATGTCTCGAAATTCGCGACCGTATTAAAGAAATCAATAACACTATCAAAAAGCATAAGAACGACTATAAAAATTATTACCTACACAACAGCGAGTATATATTCGAATATTTCGAAACCAAAAAAACAATCACAAGTGGTGGTTCTATGAAGACGAAATCTCTAAATGCGTTCTTCAATCTTCCAGAAGCGAAAAAAACAGAAGAACTGTTTAAAAACCAGCATAATAATGTCGAAAAATACCTCTCAAGTATCGACCAGAATTATATGGATGTTTCTAAATACGTGTATCCCACGGATGTATGCCAATTTTGTCATCAGGGTGAGATGATACCGGTTGAAAGTGAAGGAATTATGGTATGTAATCAGTGCGCAAAGCATGTTATCTTTTTAATTGACAATGAAAAACCGTCGTATAAAGAACCACCTAAAGAGGCGTGTTTTTACGCATACAAACGCATCAATCATTTCCGTGAAATCCTTGCGCAGTTTCAGGCGAAGGAGACGACATCGATACCCGACAACGTCCTTGAAAGTATCAAACAGCAAATCAAGAAAGAACGAATCGAAATCTCTCAATTCACGGATAAGAAAGCGAAAGAAATCATGAAAAAACTGGGATTTAATAAATATTACGAACACATTCCATTTATTAAAGATAAATTGGGAATCAAACCACCGGTCATGACGCCGGATTTGGAAGACCGATTGTGTAATTTATTCATGGAGATTCAAGGACCGTATGCGAAGTTTTGCCCGGATGACCGGGTGAATTTCCTGAATTATTATTATACTGTCTATAAATTGTGTGAACTACTTGGGAGACGCGAATTCTTGCCCTTTTTCCCGATGTTGAAAGACCGCGAAAAACGCATCGAACAAGACCAAATATGGAAACAAATATGTATCGAATTGGATTGGGAGTTTATACCGACGCCGTAGATGTATAGTATCCACCATTATCCATAATATTAGTACATGGATTTACAAAATTTTGATATTTTGTCATTAGTGTTCTTTTCAATTGCAGATTATTATTTAATCCCGCAGTACATTGACTGGGTGTAGTGAATCTTCCACCGCCTCTTTTCATCATCTTCCTAGATTTACTATTCTTGCGTCGAGAACCATGTCCCTGACCTCGACGACGCCGATGCGCTGTTTTATACATGTGTATATAATATCAATAGATTATTTACAACAATAAAATAGTTACAATTATGAATCATCGTCGTCGTCGTCGTCGTCGTCGTCGTAGTCGCTATGGATTGTTTCATCCTGTGAAAAATTGTTAAGGTCTTCTTCACCGAAATGTTCGGAAAGTGCGCCCCGATATGTTTTACCATTCGCCCACTTCCAAACCGCATCGTTGTCATCATAATCAGGGTTATTATTTACAACCTTTCCTTTAAAACTTCTACCATCAGACCAGGTGAAACTACCCTTTCCATTTGGAAGTCCGTCTTTGAATTCACCCTTATATACTTTACCGTTGAGAGAATGATATACTCCCTTACCATGGCGCACATCATTTACAAAATCACCTTCATATGATTCTTCAATTGTGCCATCGTCCGGATTCAAAAATACTTCTTTACCTTTTCCTACACGTTTATTATGGTCGAAATGTCCGATGAAATAATCTCCATTTGGATATATGAGTTTACCTTTCCCGTGTAGAAAACGACCATTCAATATTTCGCCTTGATAGATTGTTCCGTCGGAATATTCAAACTCTCCAGATTCAATACGGTGCGACCCGGGAGACCGTGGTGACCGTGGCGACTTTCGTGAACCGGGTGACCGGGGTGACCGGGGTGACCGTGGTGACCGCGGAGTATGAATGCCACCTCGCATCACTCTTCTAGATTTTACATTTTTTCGATTTGAACTAGCACTACGAACCTTACGGCGCGTGGTGATTTTATTCACCATGTAATAATTATATATATATATTACACATAATTATTACAGATACATTAAATCGAGTTTAATGTTACATTAAATCGAGTTTAATGTTACGGCCTCTATCTTCGCCCAGGTTTCAGGACACAAATCCTTTGTATTATGTGTAACATTTGTTCCGAACCAGATACTTGGATAACAAACAATCTTTTCTGGATTTGCGTTCAAATAAGCACCCCACCAACTAAATGTGCTATTGGCAATAATATTATGGTCGCATACACTCATCAAAAGTATTTGTTGCCAATCAGGGATTGTATCACGGACAAAATGAAATTGGATATCACGCCCGTATGCATTTCCATTCATATCATTCGCACACATATTTTTTAATTCAGCAACCTGTTTTAAAACAATTTCCTTATCGCACGGTTCATAAAATACAAGAAACGTATATGAC
>JACCDQ011762838.1_pt1 | contig 21128 bp, 17 predicted proteins | sample 7446031 | NCBI WGS metagenome assembly JACCDQ01 (sample SAMN15323442, study PRJNA562643) | freshwater metagenome | isolation source: river surface water | place: USA:Blue River Watershed | collected 2017-08-17
TAATTGTATAGATGTAAAATACCCAACACAATTGTGGAAAAAATATTTACCAAAAAATACTAAAATTTTTAGAATTGGTATTGGAAGTACATATGATGAAAAAACACAGGATATTAAATGTAATTATTATTTATTAATTCAAATATTAAAAGATTATAATCCAGATAAATACAATACAGCAAATATAGAAACTATAAAACATATGTTAATAGATACATATAAAGTGTATCGAGATTTTAGAAAAAAAGTATCAAAAAAATGGCTAATTGAAAAACCGGACCATTTTGATATGTTAAAAAATAATGTAAGTATTGATGATATCATTATGAGTGAAACCTATCCAATTACAAAAGTAGATATAGTATTACTTGTTTTTAGATATAAACTTCCAATCACAATTTTACATCAAGCAAAACAAAAATTAAAAGTAATTCGAAGAATTACATCTAATCCATATGGATATTATATTAAAATGAAAGGAACCTCCATATTTATGTTACACGTGTTAAAAAGTTCATATAAGCTTTTTAATAATGATTTTAGAAATGAAGAATTTATATCAAAAATATTAAAAATAAATACAAATTTAAATTATTATTTTAACAATGAAACATTATAATTTTTTTATAATTTAAAAGTCAACCTGATATCCATTATCTTCTTCTTGTGATTCTTTTGAAATAATCTCACTAAGATTATTTGAAATCTTTAATTTTTTAATTGTACATTCTTCGTTATCTAATTCTGATAATAATTCTTCAAATAATTCTTGTTTCTCTTCTTGAATATAAGTTGATTCTTTCTCTAATTTTTGCATTTCTGTAAAATTTAAATATACAGAGAACGCAGAAGTTCCGTAATAACCTTGTTGTCCACACATAACATTTGCGGATACACCACGCATTTCATCTAATTCTCCGTGTCGAGCCGCTTTAAGAAACATTTCTGTTGTTTCTTCAAAAGTTGCTTTTGCGATTGGTCCAATATCATCATTATTAATACCGTGTCTAAACACAGAAACCATCTTTTTATTACAAGTCATACGATCACATAATAATGAAATATGATGATGATTTACATATTCCCCTTCCATTAATACATCTAATAATTCATTAAATAAACATTTTCTTGCTGCTTCAATACCAAGAACTGCTTGAATTTCCATAATATTATTTGAATATGTTCTCTCTACATCGATGTAATCTAAACTTAATACACCTAATAAATTAGAACCTGTTGTATCTAATGCATAAATTTCTTTGTATTCATAATCACCAGTATCTTCGTTAAGAACACTGTAGTTTGGAATTTTTAATACATTTACTTTACTAAGATTGTTAATTCCTCTTAAGACAATATTATTTAGAATATTTTCTTGAAAACTCTTAATCATATAAATATGATCATCTTCATCTAATGTGTTTGTTTTAATTAATTTATTATTATTTTTATTTAAACTAATTCTAAATACAACTTCATCTGAATCAATATCATTGTAATAACAATTAATTCCACTTTCATAAACAGACTTTAAAGCATAATTAATTTCTTCTACTGTAATATTCTTCTCTAACATTAATATTTTATTTAATGTCATTCTTAAAATCCATCTATTCTTCTTTTGTTCTTCCTCAGGCTCAATACATTTATCTAAAATTTCTTGAAATTCTTTGTATCTTTTCATAAGAGGAATATCTTTTTTAACCAGTGTATCTAATTCATCTGGATCATAATAAATTTCTGTTTTCAATACAATATTTTTTAATTTTGTATTTTCAATTCTAGATATCATATCAAATGCTTTATCTCTATTTGTATCATCTTCTCTCTTAAGAAAGATTGTCATAGAAGGATTTTTCATATTTGCTGTTAAAGATAAAATTTCTTCCATTCTTGGAAGACCACGAGTAACATTCGACTTATCAGATACACCCGCAAAATGGAATGTATTTAATGTCATTTGTGTAGTAGGCTGACCAATTGACTGAGCTGAAATCAATCCAACCATTTCACCTGGATTTACAAGAGAACGTTTATAGGTTAAGTTAATTTTTCCAAGTAGAAATTCCAAACTATTTTGTGTAAATCTATGTTTAATAATAATAACAGAAGGATTAAGATAATAGTAATAAGCAAGTTTAAAGATGTAACACGGTTTATATATATTTTCAAGAATAGTGTAGTTTTCATCAATTATTTTATATGCTTCCATTGGAGTAATATCAGTTAATGAAGATTTTTGATTAAGTTGAGTATATACATTTTTAATAACCTGAGGAAATGATACAGGTAAATAAAGTGTGTTAAATTTCATATTTTCACAAATCATCTCAATGTATTCATTTTTTGTTTTAATAATTGTCTCAACCTCATTTTTAACTCGTTCTTTTAACAAGGGTATTTGGTCTTTATATCTTTGAAATGAAGCTTTATTAAACACTAACTGTAATGCCTTTAATTCTTTCTTTTCATATCCATAATTAAACATATCATAAATTTGTTCTCTTTTCTTTTCAATTAAATCAAAATTAATATTTTCTACTTTAACTGTGTCAAAATTAGTTCCACCATAATTAAATTGAATAATCTTTTGTTTATTATTACGAACTGTTCTATCGTATGCTACATATACGTCTTCTAAAGATTTAATTAAACGTCTCTGGATATATCCAGTTTGACTGGTTTTTACTGCTGTATCAATTAAACCTACACGACCACCCATCGCATGGAAGAATAATTCTTCAGGAGTAAGTCCATTAATAAAGGAATTTTCTACAAATCCACGTGCAGATGTGCTATCATCAAATTGTTTAAAATGAGGTAATGTTCTATTTGGATAACTGTAAGGAATACGCTTATTATCAACATTTTGTTGTCCTAAACAAGAAATCATTTGTGTAATATTTAAAGCACTGCCTTTAGAACCAGAGTTTACAATAATAATAAAACGATTATCTTTGTTTAATTGATCAATACCAATTCTACCAGATTCACCCGCTGCTTTATTCAAAATATTATTTACTTGTAATTCAAAATATTCATCATTTGTTTTACCTGATTTGTTATCTAAAATTCCTAAATGTAATTGGTCAATTAAATTTGCTACTTCTTTCTTTTTATCCAAAATAATTTTATTAATTGATTGTGTGGTTTGTTCATTTGAAATTAAATCACTCATACCAACACTAAAACAACATTCTTTCATGTATTCAGTAATAATTGATTGAAGATTATCAATGAAATATTGACATTCTTCTTCAGAGAAATCATTATTAATTCTTTGAATTAGACCTCTTCCACCTCCGCATAGAGAATCTTTCTCAAATTGCCCACGTTTCATAATACCATTTTCAATTTCTAAAATATTATTAGATGTAAGTTCTTTCCCTTCTTCAATATTTTTAAATAAATTAGTCTTGTATTTAATTGTAAGTGGCGGAAGAATATTTCCTAATATTTCAAAACTACTGTAATATTCTTTTCCGTCTAGAAAGAATGTTGGATCTAAACGATTACATTTTGCCAATAAATTCATTGCTCTTTTTCGATGAATCATAACATTCTCTCTAGTAAAGAGAAAACTTCCTAAAAGAGAATCTTGGAAAATACCAATAATACTTTTATTGAGAGCAGGGCTGATGATTTGATAACGAACCGCTGCTAAATATTTTAATTCCATCTCTGCCTCATCATTTTGAGGCATATGCATATTCATTTCATCACCATCGAAATCAGCATTATATGGCTTTGTGTCAGCAACATTCATACGAAAGGTATCTCCTTTTTCCATTACACGAACCACATGAGCCATCATAGACATTCTGTGTAAGGTAGGCTGACGATTAAATAATACATAATCACCATTCATTAAATGACGATGGACAATATCACCAACATTTAAAACAATATTTTCTCTGTCGTGATATCTAAGAGAAATGCTATTACCATTCTGTAATTCTAAAATTTTTGCTCCAGGAAATACATCTGGACCATTTTTTACTAAATAAGTAAGGAATTCTTTATTTGTTTCATTAACATATACAGGTTTTGTTAAATTTTTTGCTATTTTCATAGGAACACCTAATTCAATAATGGATAATTCAGGGTCACACGCAATTACAGTTCTGGCGCTGAAATCTACACGTTTTCCCATTAAATTACCACGAACACGTCCAGTTTTGCCCTTGTGTCTGTCGGAAATAGATTTGAGAGCACGTCCAGATCGCTGTGTTACTTGATCTGCTCCAGGAATATCATTATCAACCATTGCTGAAACATAAAATTGTAAAATAGTGCTATAATCATCAATAGTTTTTTGTTGAGCTGGTGGGTTTGTTTTAGATAATTGTTCTTTAAGAATATTATTAAATTTTATAATATTAATAATAATATGGGTTAAATCATCTTCACTTCTCTGTTGTGCGTCATGTTTTACTGATGGACGAACACTTGGTGGAGGAACCGCAAAATTCTGACAAATCATCCATTCTGGTCTAGACCATTTACTAGAAAATCCCATAAAATCAACGTCTTCGTCTGATATTTTTTTAAATATTTTTAAAATTACTTCTGGTGTGAATTTTAAAGTAATTTTTCCATCACCTTCAGCACTCTTTTTTTTATCAGTCCATTCAGCAATTAATGTTGCGTATCCTTCTTTGTCAATACGACTTGGTTGAAGACATTCACACCCATCAGGTGTTTCATCGCCACATCTTTGAATTTTAGAAGTTAATGTTTTAATACGATCCCATCTCTCTGATGATTTATAGGTTAATAAATAATTATTTGTTTTTTTATTTAATAATAGACGGCTACATTTAATACATACACATCGTAAAATAGACCGAATTTCTTCAATATATTGAATATAATATACAGGTTTTGCTAATTTAATATGTCCAAAATATCCAGGGCAATCAATATAATTTTGGCCATCAGTAGGACAAACAAGACCAGGCTCCAATACACCCATACGAGGATCAAATAAACCATTAATTTTTGGTTTAATTCCTGTATAGGTTTCTTTATTAGTAATCTCAGCAACAGAGTTTCTCTCGATTTCCTCTGGGCTTAAAAGACTAAATTGAATACCAATGATTTTAGACGGGGTCTCGTTCTTCATATTCATACCTTCCTAATATGATTTCATTATATTTTTATATTCATTCAATTTTTTATTATATTAAAAATATGTATTTAAAACTATCCATAATAACATATTCTTCAATATCTATCTGGGATTGAGCTTGAATTAAATGTAAAAAATTATACCACCCAAATTATTTTATTAAAAATAAAATTTCAAATTAAATTAATTAAGAATTATAATGAAAAGAAAAAATAATAATAAAAAAGATGATGAACTTATAAAAAAATTTATTAAAAATAAATCTTTCAATAATGACGATAATGAAATTAATTTTTTTAAGAAAAAAATAACTAATGAGAAAAAGATTACTATTGTTAATGAATTAGAAGAATTAAATAAATTAATATATAGTAACAAACCACAGTTATTTCAATTAATTGATAAAAATATTTCTTTACAATATAAATCAATTGTATTAAAAAAAATGAATAATATAAAAAATGATGAATCTTGCTCATCAGAGAAATCTAAATTGGAAAATTGGGTATATTCTTTTTTAAAAATACCTTTTCATAAATTTATTGATTTTCCAGTATCTTTTAAAGATAACTATAAATGTAAAGAATATTTAAAAGAATCAGAAAAAATATTAAATGAATGTATTTATGGAATGGATAATGTAAAATCTCAATTCTTACAATTAATTGGTAAATGGATTGTTAATTCTCAATCAAACGGAATGGTAATAGGTTTAAAAGGCCCAATGGGAGTTGGAAAAACTACAATTATAAAAAATGGATTAAGCAAAATTTTAAATCGTCCATTTTCTTTTATTGCGTTAGGCGGGGCAAATGATGGGTCATATTTAGACGGTTATTCATATACATATGAAGGAAGCACTTATGGAAAAATAGTAGATATAATCATACAATCAAATGTATTAAATCCTATTATATTTTTTGATGAATTAGATAAAGTTAGTCAAACTGATAAAGGTACAGAAATTATTGGAATATTAACACATATTACTGATATCACACAAAATAGTCATTTTCAAGATAAATATTTCTCTGAAATATCAATTGATTTGAGTAAATGTTTATTTGTCTTTAGTTTTAATGATGAAGAATTAGTAAATCCAATATTAAAAGATAGAATGAAAGTTATTGATGTAAAAGGTTATGATAAAAAAGAAAAGATTATCATAACAAAAAAATATATAATACCTGAATTCTTAAAAGAATATCTTTTTACAGAGAATGACATTATATTTAGTAATGAAATATTGGAATATATTATAGAAAAAACAAAAAAAGAAGAAGGTGTTAGAAATTTAAAAAGAAACATTGAAACCATAATTAGTAAAATAAATCTAATTCGTATTAAAACAGAATTATTTGAAAAATTTACAGTAAATAAAAATAATGTTGATGATTTTTTAAATTTAAACGAAGAAGTTATTACTAATAATATGATGTATTTATGATTTTATGAATTATTTTTTATCAAGCATAATGAACTATAGGAATACTTGCACGATTACCTCCTCTTGTAACAATCAAATCAAAGGTATTTCTAGATTTACATAAACAACCATTTGAATTTGTATAAACAGATGGACAACATTGTGGTTTAAATTTACCTGCCATTAATGGATCAATAAAATAATCTGTTTGTGGATATTGTTTAATGGCATCTAATGTTTCTTGTTCTACAAAGGATGTATTCATTAGATTTTCTTTCTCTATGTAATCAGCATTAATAGAATATGTGTTTTTTAAACAATTTTTTGGTTTAAATTTACTTTGTAGATATTCTTCTTCTTTAAGATTATCTATTTCTACGCATTTCTTAACTTTATTACTATATGTAGAAAATAATTCATATGTATCATATTTATACTGATACATAGTTGAATAAAATAAATTAGATAAAATAATAAATAATAATAAAAATAAATAGGGTTTCATTTATATATCTCTCTATATTTTTATTATTCTGTATAGTTTGTAAAAATTTGTTTACAATTGTAATTTGAAAATTGTGGAATATTTCCATCAAAAATATTGCATAGTTTTTCAATATCTTGTTTTACAATTATATTTTCTGTATTAAATTTATCTATTTTTTCTTTTAATGCCAATAAACGATTTGTGGCATTAGCAGCAAAATCTATACATTCTTTATAATCTAAATTTTGATAATTTGAATTTCTTCTATTATTATTATAAGAATTATAACATTTATTTACATCGCCATTAATTATATTTAAATATTCAGTTTTAATTTCATTATGAAAATTATCTATATCCATTTTTTTCTTGTGATTATATATTTTATATAATAATACATTCCCGATATAATCATATATATTTTTAATTACAAATGTTAATCGTGTTACATACATATTCATTATATTATAAATACGTTGGTGTTGAGTATATATTAAGTCCATTGTATTTGAAATATTTGTAAATTTTTGTTCATTATTAATACTATCTTTGTTTAACTTCTCTATTTCTCTATCAATATCATCTTTTTTAATCATACCATTATTATAAATATCATATGCAGTATTAATTAAATTATCATTTGTAGAATTTACTTTTTTTATTCCATCAGTTATTACTTTACTTCTTTGAGTACATTCTAAAAAATTATCATAAGTATATTGAACGCCATCTTTTACATCTTTTTGTATGAAACCTGCCATAAACATATATTTCGGGTTACATCTGTTATTATTCCAATCTAATAATATAGATTGACGATTGTATTCTATCATTAAATAAATAAATAAAACAATAAATATAATAATAATATAAAAAAACATATACGAATTTTGACTACTGATTTTATTATTTTTATACAGAACAAATATATTTTTTATAATATTTTTTTCTGAAAGTTCATCCATAATTATATATTTGATTTTATTTTGTAATTTTGTATAATTTTGTATTTTTATTTATATTTTTATATTGGGTAAATATTGTTTTATATTATTAAATATTTCATTTACTTTATTTGTAAATTTATTTATACTATTATTAGAAGCATCATATTCTCCAATTAATTCTTTATTTGTATTTTGTATATTTACAATATTTACAATATTATTAGAAATATCATTATTTCTAGAATTTATTTCATTAAGACTTGTAGATATATCATTATTGTTATTTACTATATTTTCAGACATTGAAGCAATATTTTGTGCTATATATGATTGTTGTAAATTTGCTTTGCTTAAACGATTATCTATAGTTGTTGCAGCCATTTGATTTACACATTTCTCAAAATTAGATATTGATTTATCATTGCTAACTACATAAGATGAAATAAACAAATATAATGGATTACATCTAATTTCTTTCCAGTCTTTCATTATGTCAATTTGTGTTCGTATATATGCTAAATAAATGTAAAAAAATAAAAACATAAATATAACTATATTTCTATCACTCGTGTCAGATGACATTATATATAGTAACAAGGTATAATATATAAAGATAATTTACCTAATACTATCGTGAAACAATTACAACTTACAATGTCTATGATTAAAAGCTATTTCAATCTTCTAAAGGAATACAAGGAGAAATATGGAAATAATACTTTTTTATTAATGCAGGTAGGTTCATTCTTTGAAGTATATTCTACAACAGAGAATGATGAAACTATGAATAAATTTTCCAGTTTATGTGATTTAAAAATTGCCTCTAAAGGTGATCATTATATGGCAGGGTTTCGTGACTATATGTTAGAGAAATATATCTCTAAAATTAATGAATCAAATTATACTACAGTTGTTTATGTTCAAGAAGAAGTTGGTGGTGTAATTAAAAGAAAGGAATACGCAATTTTCAGTCCAGGAACAACATTTATGGATGATGAAGTTAAATTATCTAATAATACCTGTTGTCTTTGGATTCATAAAACAAAAAGAACACCAAGCTTATTTATTTTTGGAATTGCGAATATTGATATTTATACTGGAATGGTTCATTCTTTTGAATATCAAGAGTTATTTTATCATAATCCTACAACCTATGATTGTATTGAAAAATACGTTGATGTATATAATCCAATGGAATTTATTGTAATTCATAATTTAGAAAATGAAATGGTAAATTCTATTTTACAGTTTATTAATTTAAAATCAAAAAAAATTACTAAAATTAATTTACAAGAAAACGAGCCTTTATCAAAACAAGCCAAAAAATGTGAAAGCCAAGTATATCAAACAGAGATTGTTAAAAAGTTTTATCCTTTTCTAAATACACAAATTTTAATGGATTCTTTGTTTGAAAAGGTTATTTCTTTTCAGGCATTATGTTTTCTTTTAGATTTTATCTCTCAACATAATCCAGGATTAACTAAAAATTTATCAGAGCCTTGTTTAGAGAAAACACAATCGAATTTAATCTTAGCGAATCATTCTCTAAAACAACTGAATATAATTGATAATGAAGAATATCAAGGCGAATTTTCAAGTGTTCATAAATTATTAAATACGTGTCGAACAAAAATTGGAAAGCGTGAATTTAAACGTTTATTATTAAATCCAACACGAAATATTAAAGAATTAAATTCTTCTTATGATATGATTGATTATTGTTTAAATAAAAAATATGAAATGACCGAACATCTTACAAAATTATGTGATATTGAAAAAATTTATAGGAAAATTATTTTAGAAAAAGCAACTCCGCATGAATATTATTTATTATATGAAACCTGTAATATTTTAATAAATTGTTTTAATGATTATGACAATAAATGGAATGAATATATGATGTCACAAAATACAATTAAGGATATAAATGAGTTTAATAAAAGAATTCTCTCTACATTAAATATTGAATCAGCTAAAAATCTAAATGAATTAGATGAAAATTGTGATTATCTAATTCATCATGGAATTGATTTAGAATTAGATGAAATTTGTAAAAAAAAGATTGAAAGTAAAAGTAAGTTCGAATCCATTATTAAATATTTAAATGATACTTATGGACTACTCGATAAAAAAACAACAGATGCTTTTAAAATTCATGAAACAGATAAAAATGGCATTACAATTCAAATTACAAAAAGAAGAAAATCTATTATTGAAAAAAGATTATCTGTTACAAAAGAAGTCGAATTAAATTTTTTCTCTAAATTTTCAAATCAAACTGAAACATTTTTATTTAAACCTTGTGAAATAAAATTTAATGAATATAATTCAACTACATTAATTATAGATAATTCAGATATTAATGATTTAACACAATTAATGTTAAAAACAAATTATTTATTTGTTACTAATTTGAATCGTGTATTTAAAACATTTCATTCAAAAATGAACTTATGTTATGATAATATTATTAAAACCATTCGTTTAATGGATGTAATGAATACAAAGTGTGAAGTATCTAAAAAATATAATTATTGTAAGCCAATAATTGAGATTACAGATAAATCTTTTATTAAAGCAACATCACTAAGACATTGTCTAATTGAACATATTGAAAAACAAGAGGCTTATGTATCAAATGACATTGAATTAGGTGAATCACCACAAGGAATGTTATTATTTGGAACAAACGCAGTAGGTAAAACCAGTTTAATCAAAGCAATTGGTATTTGTGTTATTATGGCACAAGCTGGTTTATATGTTCCTTGTTCTTCTTTTGTATATTATCCTTATCAATATTTATTTACAAGAATTATTGGTAATGATAATTTATTTAAAGGTCTATCCACTTTTGCGGTTGAAATGAGCGAGTTGCGAGTAATTTTACAACAATGTAATCAAAATTCACTTATTCTAGGTGATGAACTTTGTTCAGGAACAGAGATAGATTCAGCACTTAGTATTTTTGTGGCTGGTCTAGAAAAAATGTATGAGAAGAGAAGTTCGTTTATTTTTGCTACACATTTTCATTCAGTCCAATATTTTGATGAATTAAAATGTATGAGTAATCTCTCTATGAAACATTTGACTGTAAGTTATAATTACGAATTAAAGAAATTAATTTATGGAAGAAAATTATGTGACGGTGCTGGAGAAAGTGTATATGGTTTAGAAGTGTGTAAATCATTATCTTTACCTGATGAGTTTTTAGAAAGAGCATATAAAATTAGAAACAAATACAATAATATAACTACATCTGTATTAGATTTAAAACAAAGTTCATATAGTAAAGAGAAATTAAGAAATATTTGCGAGATATGTAAAACATCAATGGGAACAGAGATTCATCATTTGAAATATCAAAAAATAGCAACGAATGATTATGTAGATTCAATGCATATTCATCATCCAGCAAACTTGGCGAGTATTTGTGAAAAATGTCATCAAAATATTCATAAAAATAATGATATTTATGAAAAAAGAAAAACATTAAATGGTGAATGTGTTTTGGTTAAAACAAATTAAAAATATTATATTTAAATAGGTAAATGAAAAAATCTTATTTTATAAAATTAGAAAATAAGAATATAATGAAAGATATATTTTCATTAATAAATTCAATTATTTATGCTATGAATACAAATAAAAAAATAATTATATTTAAAAATAATTATTTTGATTTGAAAAAAATAAATTTTTTATTAAATAAACATAATATTTTTTTGTTTGATAAGAATACAACAAAATTTAAAATCAATGCTGTTTTTTATGGAGAATCAGATAATATAATTGACATTACAGATATGATGGAAAAAGTTCATATTATACCTGGGAATACTTATTTGTCAAAAGTAATCGTAAATGATCCATCACCTGGAAAACAAAAACAACTTTATTATAATTATTCATTTGATGAATATGATTTTTATGAAACATATAATGATTATGTAGAAAATGATATTTATTTTAATATAAAAAATGTTTATGAAAATCAAATTAATGATAAAATTGACTATTTTGATAAATCATTATTTGAAGAATTTATTAAAATCATTCATTTTTCATCTTTTTATAATCTAACAAAAATAGATCACATAAAACTTAATGTGATTGATGCTAGATTATATTATATTGATAATAACCCTGAAATAATACAAAAAATAATAGAAGAAATAAAAACAAATATAAATTTTAGTATAGATACGTTTATTATTTGTGAAGATATCATAAATAATCCAATTATTCAATATATGAATAATAATAACTACAACTATATAGTAAATATAAAAAATGATGATTTTAAAGAGAATGAAATTAATGATATAATGACAGCAAAATTATGTACTGATGTTTTTATAGGGGCTTATAATTCAAAAAATAAAACTGGTTCTATCTTTACTTATTTTATAGATAAAAATATTAATCCATTAAAGAAAATATTAGTTTATTAAAAAATTAAAAAATTGATTTGAAATTAATTCTCTAAGAATTACATAAGAAAAATGTTGATTCCAGTGAAATGTTTTACGTGTGGTAAAAAAATTGGTGATAAATATGAATACTATCTTAAACAAGTTGAAGAAAGGTCAGGTATATCAAAAAATTCAGAAGATATTCAATATTTAGATGAAAATAATATTGAAAAAACAATTCAAGGAATTGTATTAGACGAATTACATTTAAAAGATATGTGTTGTCGTAGACATTTTCTAACACACGTTAATATGTTATAATTATGTTAATATATATTATATGAGAAAACGATTTTGGACGACAAGAAAAAATAAATATAAGTATAGAACCAGAAAACAAAAAAAACCTAGACATAAAATTATTAAAGGCAGAAGCAGAAAAATGAAAGGTGGCGGTGAGTTACCGTTCTCTGGTATTAGTTTAGGATCATTAACTAGTTCTGTTAGTAATCCATTAAGTACTTATATACCAACTTCTGGAAATATAGTATCCACACCATATGTATGGAATCAATTTACACAGGTTCCAGGATTACATACATAATATAATATGATTAAAATATTTTTTTATAATTCTATAGTATAAATGGCCGCAAAATTAAAGTTATCAAAAAAAGGTGGATTTGATTTAATGAAAATGTGTACCCCAGCAACAATTTATTTTTTAATTTCAGTTGTTGGATTAATTATTTTAGGAATATCTAATTTAAATACTCCAGATAAATTATGTATTGGTGATTACAGTTGTTATGTAGGTAATAATACAGTTGTATTTATAGTTAACGCTATTTATATCTTATTTTGGACATTTATTCTTGATTTAATGTGTAAAAACGGTTATTCTTCTATATCTTGGTTTGTATTATTGCTTCCTTTCATTTTAATGTTTATATTTTTCGCAATTATAATGATTAAGTCTGTTTAAAATATTATTTTATAAATTAATAATTTTATAATTTCATATTAAGTATTATATGAAATTATATAAAAAAAATAATAACTAAAAATATAAAGAATGAATGAATTAGATGAAGAATATAATAGAGAAGATGAGATAAATAATATTGATGATAACATAAACTTAGATGAGTTTCATTTTAAATTTATCGATAAATATTTCAAAGAAGTTTCTTTAGTAAATCATCACATTCATTCTTGTAATCAATTTTATGAAGAAGGAATTAGTAAAATTTTTAGAGATATTAATCCTTTAAAATATACTCAAAAAATTAAAATTAATTTTGAAAAAGACGAAGCACAAGATAAAGATGAAAAAGATGATGAAAATAATAAAGGAAATTATTACGCAAATATATATGTTGGAGGTAGAAATGGTGATAAAATCTATTACGGAAAACCTGTAATATTTGATAAAACAAATATACATTATATGTTTCCAAATGAAGCACGTTTAAGAAATATGACATACGGTATTTCAATACATTACGATGTTGAAATTGAATTAACTGTAGAACAAGATAAAACAGAACCAATTATTATTAATAAAACATTACCTAGTAATAATTCACATTTTTTTCTAGGTATGTTCCCGATTATGTTACAATCTAATTTATGTGTGTTAAATGGATTACCAAGAGAAACAAAATATAATATGGGTGAATGTAAACATGATTATGGAGGTTATTTTATTATTGATGGTAAAGAAAAAGTAGTTATTCCTCAAGAAAAATTTGGAAATAATTTAATTTATACTAGAAAACTAAAAAGTGGTAATTATGATTATTCAGTTGAAATAAAATCAGTATCTGAAGATATATCTAAACCAAGACGTACATTGTCTATTATGAGAATGGCACCTTCATCAAGTAAAACAAATGGACAATTTCATGTATTAATTCCTAATGTTCGTAAACCAATTCCTTTATTTATTGTTATGAGAGCGCTTGGTATTATTTCAGATAAAGATATATGTAAAGTTATATTACATAACATAAAATATAATAAAAAATATTTAGAAACTCTTCGTCCATCTATTCACGATGCCAGTGTTATATTTAATCAAGTAAATGCTATTGAATATATTGGTTCTTGCACAAAATATGTATCCATTCAAGAAGCATATAATTGTTTAATTAACCAATTTTTACCTCACTTAGGCGAAATGAATTTTAAAACAAAGGCTTTATTTCTTGGTTATATGGTTCTTGAATTATTAAAAGTTATACATAAAGAAGAAAAACCAACTGATAGAGATAATTATAAATATAAAAGAGTAGATACAACTGGTTATTTAATGGGTGATTTATTTAGAGAATATACTACAATAATGTATACACAGATTTTTAAAAAATTAAACACTACCTATTTCTATAACAAAGCTGAATATAATAATGAAGATGAAATAACAGCAGAAAATTGTAAATTTATAAATTTATTTAAAAATGAATTTTTTGAAGAAGAACGATACATTGAAAGAGGATTTCAAAAGGCATTTAAAGGTGATTGGGGTGATAAATCACATACAAAACGTATTGGTGTATTACAGGCAATTGATCGTATGACGTATCACACATTTTTAAGTCATTTAAGAAGAATTGATTTGGATATTGAGCCTTCAAATAAATTAGTTGGTCCGCATTTGTTACACGGATCACAATGGGGATATATGGATCCAATTGATGTGGGTGGTAGTATTGGTATTAATAAGCAAATGACACTTATGTGTAAAATTACAGAACACGTATCTATATATGATGTAATACATTGGCTTCATAAAGTTATGGATAATGATAAAGAAACAGAGATATCATTTTTAGAAGAAGTAGAATATGATGATTTATATAATTCTATTAAATTATTTATAAATGGAACTTGGATAGGAATCATAAAAAATCCATTAAAATTCAAAGTAAAATTTATAAGCGCAAGAAGAGCTGGTCTTATTTCGCCTTTTATTAGTTTCTCTTTTACACCACAAAATAAAACAATTAATATTTGTAGTGATGGTGGTCGTTTAGTTAGACCAATTTTTTATATTGATAATGGTAAAGTTAGTTATAATAATTATAATAAACGTGATATTGATGATTTAACTTGGTCTGATTGTGTTTATGGATTAATAAATAAAAATAGAGAAACATTTATGGATAATTCTATTTTAAATGGTTCAAATAAAAAGGAACTAATTAAAAAAATGGCAATTATTGAATATATTGATAATTCTGAAGCCGAAACATCTTATATATCTACAACTATTGATAAAATAAAAAATAAAATAAATAATGAATATACTCATTTAGAAATTCATCCGTCTGTTATTTTTGGAATAATGGGTAGTCAAGTTGTTTTTCCAGAGAATACAGCTTTAGCTCGTAATGATTATAGTTGTATTCAAGGTCGTCAATCCGTTTCTATTTATCACAGTAATTATTTAAATCGAATTGATAATATGGGAATTGTATTAAATTATGGACAAAAACCATTACTTAAATCTAGATATACAAAATATATAAATGAAGAAGAACACCCCTACGGACAAAACGCAATTGTTGCTATAATGGCTCATACTGGTTATAATGTGGAAGACTCTATTTTATTTAATGAATCATCAGTTAAACGTGGTTTATTTGGAATTACCTATTATAGTATGTATGAAACATACGAAGAAACTGAAACACAAAAAAGTAAAAGTGAAAAAAGAATAGCAAATGTTATGAAATATAATGTAACTAATATTAAGGCTGGATATAATTACAATGATTTAGATGAAAATGGTATTATTAAAGAAGGAACTGTAATAACTGATAAAACGGTTATTATTGGTAGAATTGAATATAGTAAAGAAAATCCAGATATAATTAGAGACGCAAGTATTTTCTCTAGTAAAGGACACGAAGGAATTGTAGATAAAGTATATATTACAAATAATGAAGAAGGTAGAAGAATAGCTAAAGTTAGAATCAGAGAAGAGAGATATCCAAATTATGGTGATAAATTCGCAAGTCGTTGTGGTCAAAAAGGAACAATAGGAATGTTAATACCTGAAGAAAATATGCCTTTTACTAAAGATGGATTACGTCCTGATTTAATTATTAATCCACATTGTATTCCAAGTCGTATGACAATTAATCAATTGGTTGAATCAATATTTTGTAAAGTGGGTGTAAGCAAAGGTTGCGCTATTGAATGTACACCTTTTGTAAATAAGGGACCTAAAGATCAACTTCTTAGTAATTTATTAAATGAATATGGTTTTCATTCTTCCGGAAATGAATTATTATATAATGGTATGACTGGAGAACAAATTGAGTCTGTTATTTATATGGGTCCTACATATTATGCCAGATTAAAACATATGACAAAAGATAAAATAAACGCAAGAGCAAGAGGTCCAAGGGCAGCACTTACAAGACAAACAAATCATGGTCGTGCAAATGATGGAGGTATTAGAATTGGAGAGATGGAACGTGACGCCGTAGTAGCATATGGTATGTCATCTTTTATGTTTGATTCTTTAATGACACGAGGTGATTCTTATCGTATGGCAATTTGTAATCATTCAGGAACAATTGCTATATATAATAAAGATAATCATAATTTGTATAGTCCAATGATTGATGGACCACTTGTCTTTGATAAAGTAGAGAATGAAAAATTAGTTCCTAGATTAATTACAAAATATGGTAAAGAATTTAGTGTAGTAGAAATACCATATTGTTTAAAATTATTAATACAAGAATTAACAACAATGAATGTTCAACTTAGATTAATTACAGCAGATAATATTAATCAATTAACAGAGATTAATACAAAAACCAACCCTACATATTTCCATATGGATTATACAGATTTTGAAAATAAAAAATATGAACTTTTAGAGCCTACTGTAACATCTGTAAATAATATCGAAAATCAAATAGTTCCACAAGAAACGAACGAAGAATTTAAGAAAAAATATGAGAGTTTTGGTCTTTCACCACCATATTTTGCCTCTAATTTATCTCCACCATATTCTCCATATAATTCTAATAATGATGCTGAAAAAGAATTAATCAATTTGAAAAATAGCGGTCAATTAAAACCAGGTGAATTTGAAGAATTATCTAAAAGTATACCTGAAATAAATAAACAAGCTCTTGAACAAATAAAAAAACCAGAGCCACCGATAAAAGAAGATGAATATGAAGAAGAAATTATAGAAAATGATATAGAAGATTTAGACGCAATAGATTCCACAGAAAATCCAGAAGAGAAAGAAGAACAAACAGAGAAAAAAAAGATAAATATAACAACAAGTTAATTAGTTAATTAAAAAATTGATTTGAATATAATGTATAATTATTATAATAAAAAATGGATCCAATCAATAACAGTTTATTCAAGCTTCATTGCACTGCTCGTAATAATTTAATATATTATTTAAAAAATATTGATTATGATTGTTCTACAATTGAATATTTTAGTTTAGAAGAAATTGATCTTATGATTAACCATAGACAATTAAATTTTAAAGTAGAAAATAAAAAAACAAATGAATTATGTTATGTTCATTATTATGATAATTTATATTCTACTGATGGTGGAACATCATTAAAAATGGGTGGTAATTCTAGTTTAAAATCTAGTAATCTTTTAGATATCGTAAGAGATGTTTATGAAACAAAACATTTAATCGATAAAAAAGATACTTTAGTAATTATAACTACTGATTATAGTGAAGAAGGTATTGTTCGTGAATTAAAATATTTATGGGAAGAAGAGAGAATATTTGTTGTTATTTTAAAAATAGATACATTACAAATTAATATTTTAAAGCATAATTTTGTTCCTAAACATATAAGATTAAATCAAACAGAGAAAGATGAATTATATTCTAAATTTAATATTGACAATGATTCACAATTACCTGAAATTAGTAGATATGATCCAGTAGCAAAAATTATTCTATTGCGTCCAGGAGAAGTATGTAGAATTATTCGTTATGATAAAATTTCATATACGAATGATTTCTATAGAATTTGTGTATCCTAATATATAAATGAGCTCTTCTGAAACTTCTGCTACTTGTATAATAAATGATTTTAATAATAAGTCAAATGAAGAATTAATAGCCTTATATAAATCTTATACTACAGATGAGGATAAAGCCAAATTTAATTTTTGTTTTTTTAATAAATATGGTTCTAATGTAGAAGAAACAAACATATTTGAATCAACAAATAATATAAATAATATACAAAATAATTTAGACAGTTATGAAGATGAATTAGAAAAAACAAAAAATGCAGAATCAATAAATGAAAATACAATAAGTTTGTATAATAATGATTTGTTATATATTATTTTAAAAATAAGTTTATTTGTATTATTAGCAATAGTTTATATTTATTATGTAAAAAATATTAATTTTTCATATGCTGTAGAAAATATTAAAAATAAAACAATTGGTATATCACAAAAAATAAAAGATACGACAACATTATTAACTACTAAACAAATTACTAATCCAATTCAAAATCCTGTTGTAAAATAATATATGTCTTCAAGGTTATAAATAAAAATATTAATTTATTATAATAGTTTAATATTCTTTTATAATAAATGGGAAATACATCATATATTTTTAATGATAAATCTACAAATGACTATAAATATAAGAGTGATATAGCACCAATTCAATTAAGTGATACATATAGAACTATTAGTCAAACTGGTAATAAAACACAATTTAATGATAAATACTATAGCGATGAAACAATTGATACTATAATACACGATATTAGTACTAATAATGATGAGAATTATTTAAAAAAATTAAAACAAACAAACCAATATATTGATTGCAGTAATAATTGTTCTACAAAAATAGATAACTATAATAGCTTAATAAATAAAGATAATTTAAAAAAAGATCCAAATTTACATTTAGATGAATATTCTAGATTAAAATATTTAGATGAAGAAATAAATAAAACTGGTATGTTAGCAACTAAATATTATATTTTGTTGTATATTTGGTTTATTATTATGATAATATTATTATTTGTGTTTGTGATTACAATATTTTCAAATAATAACGAAATAAATCCAATAGTTCATTATATTATTACATTGTTCTTCATTTATTGTATTTATGAAATTTATAAAAATATATATAATTAATTATAATGAATAATTTATTTGATGATTATAACAATAAATCCACAAACATACAAAATAATATTGATAATTTAAATATACAAATAACTGATTTGTCTAATAATGAATATTTAGAAAAACAAAAAACAGTAGAAGTAATGTATATTGAAACTTCAAAATTAGAAAAAAAAGAATATTTATTATTTGTTGGAACATCTATATTAACCTCTATAATTGTTATGATTACATATAAAATTACAACAAAATAAATATATTAATGTTTTATATGACAACTAATGATATTCCAAGTTATTCTAACATAAATTATGATGACATTAATATTCCAAATAACAATGGTTTAAAGTCTGATTTAGATAAGGTATATAACACAAATGTTAAAAAACATAATGATTTGGAAATTTATACAATAGATGCATTAAACAGTATAAAAGATTATAGATATTTTTTAAAATATCCGATTAGCAGAGAAGATATACCAAAATATATTCAATTAATATATCGAAATAATTATTATATAGATAAATATGTTAATCAACGTAAAATTTTATATGTAATTGATATATATTGTGTTATAATTATATTATTAACATTAATAAAAAATAATTTTAGTTATTTCGATGAGATTTCTTATACAACAATTGTAGGTTTTTTACTAGCGACATTGTTTATTTATATATGTTATAAATTATGGGATATATTTTTAAGAAGTGAATATATTTATGATGAGTATGATTTTAATAAATTAAATGAGCCTAAACCAACAAGTGACAATTATGATTTAAATATTCCTTCAACTGTAGATGAATGCTCAAAATAAAATATAAATAAAAATATATGACAGAAGAAATAAATAATTATAATAAAGCAATTAGTTCTATTAATTTATATGATAATGATACTAACAATAAAACACTATATAATTTAGTATCAAATGGATTTACTAATTACAAAGAAGATATAAATTACATTTATAAGGTAAATCAAAAAATTGCACAATTAAATAGTGATAAAAATATATCATCCAAATTAATTGGCGAAGAAAATAAAAAAAAAAGACAAATAGAATCTAACTCATTTTATATTAAAAAATATAATAAGGAAATTGGAATATTAAAAGAAATTGTATTTTTTAGTTGTTTGGGTTTATTGGGTTTCATTTTAAATAATAAAGGAATTTTTAGTGAAAATTTTTTAGTAATGTATATAGGAGTTTTATTATCTATTTTATTTATTAAAGTGTTATATGATTTATGGGATATTTATATAAGAGATGAAAGAAATTTTGATGAATATGATTTTTCAGTTTATGGAAAAGGTGTAAATGACCCATCTAAATCATATGATTTAGTTTCATATAAAAATATTAATTCAAATGATAAATGTAATTAAACCAAAAAAAATATTATGATAATATTAAAAAATATAATATTTAATATTACCATATTGTAATATGAGCAGTAAAATAAATAATTCTGAATACATTAAACAAATAAATGATGCGTATAATGCTGGTGTTGCAAATGACCAAAAATTAAAAAATCAAATA
>JACCDQ012181293.1_pt1 | contig 21128 bp, 17 predicted proteins | sample 7446031 | NCBI WGS metagenome assembly JACCDQ01 (sample SAMN15323442, study PRJNA562643) | freshwater metagenome | isolation source: river surface water | place: USA:Blue River Watershed | collected 2017-08-17
AGCGGCAAGGCACCTGCTGAACTTGCCACTGCACTACCGACCTTCGAGAGCGGCACCGAGATCGCGACCCGCGCTGCATCTGGCCAGGTAATCAACGCCATCGCTCAGGTCATGCCTGAGTTCTGGGGTGGCTCTGCTGACCTTGCCGACTCAAACTTGACCACAATCAAGGGGGCAAAGTCATTCGTGCCGAGCGAATGGTCGACCCACGAATGGTCTGGAGATCAGTACGGACGAGTCTTGCACTTCGGTATTCGTGAGCACGCAATGGCTTCGATTCTCAATGGAATCACACTGCACGGCAACACTCGATCATTCGGCGGAACCTTCTTGATCTTCTCTGACTACATGCGTCCAGCGGTTCGACTTGCTGCGCTTATGAACATTCCGAGCATCTTCGTTTGGACTCACGATTCAGTTGCTGTCGGTGAAGATGGTCCAACCCACCAGCCAATCGAGCAACTGGCAACCCTTCGCGCGATTCCGAACTTGGATATGGTTCGACCAGCAGACGCAAATGAAGTCGCACACGCTTGGAAGACCATGCTTGAGCGTCGTCAGGGTCCAGCCGGTATTGCACTCACTCGTCAGAACATTCCGGTGTTCAAGCGCGGAGAAGCAGACGAGACCGGTGCGATATTTGCAACAGCTGATCACGTCGCCAAGGGCGCGTACACATTGGTCGACGCAGCAAATGGAAAGCCTGAATTGATTTTGATTGCTACCGGTTCTGAAGTGCAGCTTGCAGTTGCCGCTCGTCTTGAGCTCGAAGCCAAGGGCGTTGCTACTCGAGTGGTTTCTGCTCCGTGCTTGGAGTGGTTCGACGAGCAGAGCGAGAGCTACCGCGAGTCTGTGCTCCCTAACTCAGTGAAGGCTCGAGTTTCAGTCGAGGCTGGTCTTGCTCTCGGTTGGAGCAAATACGTAGGGCCATTCGGTCGCAGTGTTTCAATCGAACACTTTGGAGCTTCTGCAGATGCAAAGACTCTATTCCGCGAATTCGGTATGACTGCAGAGAATGTTGTCGCCGCCGCTCACGCATCAATCGCAGCAGCAAACTAAAGCAAGAGAAAGATAAATAAATAAATGACTAACCCATTGGCACAACTCGCAGCAAACGGCGTAAGCATTTGGCTTGACGATCTTTCACGCACTCGAATTCGCAGTGGTCAGCTGGAGCAACTCATTTCTTCTCGTTCGGTTTCGGGGGTTACCACCAACCCTTCGATTTTTGCCGCTGCCCTATCTAAGGGCGAGGGTTACGGCGAGCAGATCGCTGAGCTAGCCAGCCAGGGTGCAGATGCTGCCAAGGCTGTTTTCGAAATCACCACCCAGGATGTCGCAGAGGCTTGCGACATCTTCGCCGGCGTCTACCGTGATTCGAAGGGCTTTGATGGCCGTGTTTCGATTGAGGTTGAGCCGGGACTTGCTCACGATGCAGCTGGCACGGCCAAGCAGGCGAAGGAGCTTTTCGCCAAGGTAAATCGTGAGAACGTAATGATCAAGATTCCTGCGACCAAGAATGGTCTAGCGGCGATCACCGAGACCATTGCTGCGGGTATCAGCGTCAACGTGACTTTGATCTTCTCGCTTCAGCGTTACCGTGAAGTAATTGCCGCCTACATCGCCGGCATCGAGCAGGCGAAGGCAAACGGCCACGACCTATCGAAGATTCACTCAGTTGCATCTTTCTTCGTTTCACGCGTTGACCTAGAAATCAACAAGCGACTAGTTGCCACCGGCTCAGACGAGGCTGCTGCTCTGCAGAACAAGGCAGCACTGGCTAACGCACGTCTCGCCTACCGCGTCTTCGAGCAGGAATTCGATAACGCTGCCTGGGCAGCTCTTGCAGCTGCCGGCGCAAACGTTCAGCGTCCGCTCATGGCATCGACCGGCGTAAAAGACCCTAACCTCTTGGACACTCTCTACGTGACTGAGCTAGTTTCTCCGCAGTTAGTGAACACCATGCCTGAAAAGACTATGGAGGCAGTTTTCGACCACGGCGTAGTCCCGGCAAACTCAATTACCAACCACTATGAGGAGTCAGAAGCAATCATGGCTGCAGTTGCTGCCGCTGGGGTTTCTTACGACGACGTGACTGAATTACTGGAGACCGAGGGGGTCGACAAGTTCGTCATTTCCTGGAACGAATTGCTTGAGTCAGTAACAAACGCACTAAACGCAGCTAAGTAAGGAATAACGTGTCTTCACTAAAGGTCGTCGCAGGCGGTTCTGCTGCTGCTGCAGTTGCCGAAAATCTACCGCAGCTAATTTCTGACAAGGTAGCAAGTCGAATTGCCGCCAAAGACTTCACCCTCTGGGGTAAAGACGCCGAAGCCGAATCTTCAATTCGCTTGGGCTGGGTCACTTCTGCGGAGCACTCGCAGGCGGTCGTAAACGACATCATTGCACTTCGCGATGAGTTCCGCGCCAAGGGAATTACGCGCTTCGTGCTCTGTGGAATGGGTGGTTCGTCTCTTGCTCCTGAGGTAATCACGAGTACCGCTGGCGTTGAGTTGGTTGTCCTTGACTCGACCAACGCGGATCAGGTCGGCGACGCACTTGCCGGTGACCTGCAGAAGACCGCAATCGTTGTTTCGTCTAAGTCTGGTTCGACCGTGGAAACCGATTCGCAGAAGCGCATTTTCGAGCAGGCATTTGATGCTGCGGGACTCGACAAGACCGACCGCATCGTCATCGTGACAGATCCTGGTTCTCCAATGGAAGCCGCGGCAAAGGCCGACGGCTACCGTATCTTCAACGCTGATCCAAATGTTGGTGGACGTTACAGTGCGCTAACCGCCTTCGGTCTGGTGCCTTCTGGCCTTGCCGGTGTAGACATTCAGGCGCTATTGGATTCGGCCAATGCGGTGGCTGATTTGCTAGCCAGCGACTCCCCTGATAATCCTGCTCTCATTCTTGGTGCCGCACTCGGTGCAACTCCTGGTGAGTATGGACTGCGCGACAAGATCGGCATCGTCACCGATGGCACACCAATCGTGGGCTTCGGCGACTGGGCCGAGCAGCTCATTGCCGAATCGACTGGAAAGCTAGGCAAGGGTGTACTTCCTGTTGTGCTTGGCACTGACGCGGCAGAACTTCGCAGTGGCCTAGCCGACTTGCTAACTGTTCGCTTGGTTGCAGATGCTACAGCTGCTCGCGGCGATGAAGTAACGGTTTCTGGCGACCTCGGAGCACAATTCCTACTTTGGGAATACGCCACTGTTATTGCAAGTCGATTGATCGGAATCAACCCATTCGACCAGCCAGATGTTGAGTCTGCAAAAATCGCGGCTCGCGCGATGCTAACCGATCGTCCAGAAATCGCTGCACCTGAGTTCACTCAGAGTGGTGTGGAGGTTCGTGCTGCTTCACTCAATTTGAATGGCGCTGCTAATCTCACTGATGCGTTGAAGGCACTGTTCAAGACTCTCGACACCGACAGTGGTTACGTTTCTATTCATGCCTACCTTGACCGTACATCTGTGGCCGAGGCTGCGGATCTGCGCGATGCGGTTGCAAACAAGACTCGTCGTCCGGTTACTTTCGGTTGGGCTCCGCGCTTCTTGCACTCAACCGGTCAGTATCACAAGGGTGGTCCTGCTCAAGGCATCTATCTGCAGATCGTTTCGGCAGCAAAGAACGATATCGCAGTGCCCGGTCGTGAATTCACCTTCGGTGAGCTCATCGCTTCGCAAGCCGCAGGCGATGCCAAAGTTCTTGCGGACCACGGTCGCCCTGTGCTCACCCTTACTTTGGCAGACGCCAAATCAGGCATTGAGGCAATCAAGGCGGCGCTTCAATGAGTCCAGTGAAACTAAGCGCGGGTAACAATCCGCTTCGCGATCCTGATGATCGTCGTCTAAACCGAATCGCCGGCCCGAGCAGCCTGATCATTTTTGGTGTAACCGGTGACCTCTCTCGCAAGAAGTTGATGCCAGCGGTTTACGATCTAGCGAACCGCGGACTACTACCGCCAGGTTTTGCACTAGTTGGTTTTGCCCGTCGCGATTGGGCCCACCAGGACTTCGGTAAAGAGGTAAAGGCAGCTGTTCAGCAGTACGCCCGTACCCCTTGGTCGGAAGAAGTTTGGGAGCAGCTGTCTACCGGAATTCGGTTCGTTTCGGGTGAATTTGATGACCCTACCGCCTTTGACCGACTCAAGGCGACCATCGAAGAGCTTGACCGTGAACGCGGCACCAATGGAAACCACGCTTTCTACCTTTCGATCCCACCTAAGGCTTTTGAGATTGTTTGTCAGCAGCTATCACGCAGTGGACTTGCGAACCCGGCCCCAGACGAATTCCGTCGCGTCGTAATCGAAAAGCCTTTCGGTCACGATCTAAAGTCTGCTCGCGAACTCAATGCAGTTGTCGAGTCGGTCTTCCCACCTGACGCTGTCTTCCGCATCGACCACTATCTCGGCAAGGAAACAGTTCAGAACATTTTGGCCTTGCGCTTCGCTAACCAGTTGTTCGAACCACTGTGGAATGCCAACTACATCGATCACGTGCAGATCACCATGGCCGAGGACATCGGCGTGGGCGGTCGTGCCGGCTACTACGACGGTATCGGTGCCGCTCGCGACGTGATTCAGAACCACCTGCTTCAGCTTTTGGCGCTTACTGCGATGGAAGAGCCAGTTTCTTTCGATGCGGCAGACTTGCGTGCGGAAAAAGAGAAGGTCCTGTCAGCGGTGACCCTTCCAAAGGATCTCGGCAAGTACACCTCTCGCGGTCAGTATGCCGGAGGATGGCAGGGTGGCGAAAAAGTCACCGGCTTCCTGCAAGAAGATGGCATGAACAAGAAGTCAGTAACCGAGACCTACGCGGCGATGCGTCTAGACATCAACACACGCCGCTGGGCTGGAGTGCCGTTCTACCTTCGAGCCGGTAAGCGACTTGGTCGTCGAGTTACCGAGATTGCGGTGGTCTTCAAGCGCGCTCCTCAGCAGTTATTCGCGGAGGCACAGACCTCAGCTCTCGGACAGAACGCGCTGGTTATTCGAGTGCAGCCAGACGAGGGTGTAACCATTCGTTTCGGCTCTAAGGTCCCGGGCGTAGGCATGCAGGTGCGCGATGTAACCATGGACTTCGGCTACGGCCACGCATTCACCGAGCAGAGCCCAGAAGCTTACGAGCGCCTGATTTTGGATGTATTGCTAGGCGACCCACCGCTATTCCCTCGCCACGAGGAAGTAGAACTTTCCTGGAAGATCTTGGATCCAATCGAGGAATTCTGGGAAAAACAGGGCAAGCCTGAACAATATGCGCCTGGATCTTGGGGTCCTTCATCGGCAGACAAAATGTTGCAGCAAGACGGACGAGCTTGGAGAATCCCGTGATCAAAGACTTACCAAACACGACGGTCAGTAAGGTTTCAAAGAAGCTGGTCGAAATTCGCGAGGAGGGTGGAGTGGTCGCGCTCGGTCGCGTACTCACCTTAATCATCATCACCAAGTTCTCGGGAATCGAAGATGCCGTCAAGGCGGCAAACGAGTCGTCTCGCGAACACCCTTGTCGCATAATCGTGCTGGCCGAGGATGACAAGAAGACCAAACAGGAATCAAAACTCGATGCTCAAATTCGCGTGGGCGGTGATGCCGGAGCATCAGAGGTCGTGATTCTTCGCGCACACGGTGAGGCGGCTGAACATCCAGAGGGACTGGTCACTGGTTTACTGCTTCCCGATGCGCCGGTTGTGGCATGGTGGCCAGGCGAGGCACCTGCCAACGTAGCAAACTCTCCTATCGGTCGAATCGCGACTCGACGCATCACTGATGCTGCATCGCAAAAAGATCACCACGCTTTCTTGAAGCAACTGGCAAAGTCATACGCGCCTGGCGACAGCGACTTCGCGTGGACTCGTCTAACTCTTTGGCGAGCCCAGCTTGCTGCGATCTTGGATCAGCCACCTTTTGATTCGGTTACCGCCATCGAAGTTACTGGTGCGGTTGATTCACCGAGCACCGATTTACTGGCTGCTTGGTTAGAGATGAAACTCAAGGTCAAGGTAAGTTTGGTCCGCACTTCACGCGGCAAGGCAGTGTCCGGCATCAAAGCAGTCAAACTGACCCGAAAGTCTGGTGACATCGAGATCGTGCGCAACGTGCCTGACGTTGCGACGCTGATTCAGCCGACCCAACCAACTCGTGAAATTTCTCTTCCTCGTCGTTCGCTTCGTGATTGCTTGAGCGAGGATCTTCGTCGACTAGACCCTGACGACTTGTTTGGCAAGGTCATCACCAAGAACTTCCCACCATCAAAGCCAAAGCCTGCGCTAAGCAAGGCCAAGAAGTGACCAAGACCGTCGTCAATCGTTTCAAGGACGCGGATTCGCTTGCCCGTGGTGCCGCAGAGGAATTCGTTACTCGACTGGGTCAGTTACTTTCGGAGCTTCCTGAGGTGCACATTCAGCTAACTGGCGGCACCATCGGTATCGCCACTTTGGCGGCAATAGCCGACCGTGAGGACGCACACCTGCTGGATTGGTCGCGAGTGCACGTCTGGTGGGGTGATGAACGATTCGTAGAATCAGAAAGCGGCGATCGCAATGCTGTTCAGGCCAAGAAGGCCATGCTGAGCAAACTTCCGGCTGCTAACCTGCACGAGTTTCCAGCCAGCGACGAGGGTATGACTTTAGACCAGGCTGCTAATTTCTTTTCCGCCGAATTGGCTGCAATCGAACCGCACTTCAGTTTGGCATTTGTTGGCATGGGACCAGACGGCCATATCTGCAGTCTTTTCCCTGGCAAGCCAGCAATCGATGTCGGCGTGCAAGTGATTGCCGAACATGACTCCCCTAAGCCTCCGCCGCAGCGATTGAGTTTCAGCTACGAGGCCATGAATGCAGTCGATGAGATTTGGTTTGTCGTTGCCGGATCAGATAAGCAAGAGGCGGTTAGTGTGGCTTTTGGTGATGATCCGGAATCACTTCCGGTTGGTCGCGTGCACGGCAAAATTAAGACTGTTTGGTTTGTAGATCAGTCAGCAGGAAATAAGACCTGGGGCTGTTAGGAAACTAAAAACAATTATTTTTTAGTTGTAGGTTTCTTGGCGTTTGCCTTTTCAGCTTTTTCAGCCGCCTGAGCCGCAGCGACAGCTGCAATTCTCTTTCCTTTGACTGTGGCAACTGCCTCTTCAAGCAACTGTTTTGCTTCGGCGGCAGTGCGACGCTCTTTCACATAGGCCAAGTGTGTTTTGTATGGCTCATGCTTTGCAGTCTGTGGCGGGTTCTTTGAGTCAAGGCCAGCTGGAAGCCCGCAATTTGGACAGTCAATCTCGACTGGAATCTCTTCCGGAAGCACACTGGCGGCAAACGCCGGGGTCTGCTGATGCCCCATCACACAGTAGTAAGTCTTGTTTATGCGATCCGCTTTGAAACCGCGATCTTCTTCACCCATTGGTCCCGCACCTACGCGAGAACCTCTAATGGCTGATCCCCCAGTTGTTGACATTGAGCCTGACCTTTAGACGAGGTTGAAGCGAGTGAACAAACCTAGAGTGATGATTACTACTACCCAAACCACGCCGAGAATAATGGTGATTCGGTTAAGGTTACGTTCAGCAACGCCTGATGAGTTCATTGAGCTGGTTACTCCACCGCCGAACATGTCGCTCAAACCGCCACCGCGACCCTTGTGGAGAAGAATCAACAAGGTGAGCAGAAGGCTGGTAATAGCCAAGAGCACCTGAAGTGCAATTTGTAGAGCGAGCATGATTTCCTTTGGTTTTTGTAAATCTTGAAAATTATACGCCGATGTGCTTCTGGAAGCGCGCGATACCGCTGAATTCGTCCGCATCCAGGCTGGCACCGCCAACCAAAACACCGTCAACTTCTGGGCTGCGAAGGAAGCCAGCAACGTTTGCCGCCTTGACCGAGCCGCCATAAAGAATGCGGGTGGCAGCCGCCAATTCCTGGCCGTGCGCCTCAGCGATAGCCTCGCGGATCTTGCCGCAGACCATGGCCGCCTCTTCAGGGGTAGCCACCTTGCCGGTACCAATTGCCCACACCGGCTCGTAGGCGATGACGATTTCATCAATCTTTTCGTGACCGGCAAGCGCGGCAAGAGTCTGAGCGACTGGGACTGCTGATGCACCCTGGGTTTCGAGCTCCTCTAGAGTTTCTCCCACGCAGATGACCGGAACAATTCCGTGGCGGAATGCGGCCGCGGTCTTAGCCTGAACCACTTCGTCATTTTCGTTGTGGTACTGGCGTCGCTCACTGTGTCCGATTAGAACGTACTTGACGTCCAACTTCTTGAGGAAGGCACCAGAAATTTCACCGGTGTATGCCCCGCTGTCGAACTTCGAAAGGTCCTGTGCTCCAAGCTCAATTTCAAACTTGTCTGCGTCTAGCAGGGTTTGCACTGTGCGTAGGTCGGTGAATGGAGGGAATACTGCAACCTCGGCGTCCTTGTAGTCGTGACCAGCATCCTTGAGTGACCATGCCAGCTTCTGCACGAGTGCGATTGCCTGCTGGTGGTCGAGGTTCATCTTCCAGTTACCTGCGATAAACGGAACGCGATCGGTCATGATTATTCCTTTACTTCAATACTTCGATGCCAGGTAGTGCTTTACCTTCGAGGAACTCGAGGCTTGCTCCACCACCGGTAGAAATGTGTCCGAACTGAGAGTCTTCGAAACCGAGAATGCGAACTGCTGCAGCCGAGTCTCCGCCGCCAACTACCGATAGTCCGTGAACTTCGGTGAGCGACTTCGCTACCTGACGAGTACCGTTGGCAAACTTATCGATCTCGAAAACACCCATTGGGCCGTTCCAAAATACAGTCTTGGCTTCACGAATTACGCTGGCGAAGTGTTCGGCTGATGCCGGACCGATGTCGAGACCCAAACCGCTTGCACCGAATGGGCTGCTTTCAATTGCATCTGCGGACGTGATGGCAACTTCAGCGTCTGCGCCGAACTTGCTTGCTACGACGATGTCGGTAGGAAGAACTACTTCGACGCCAAGTTCTGCCGCGCGAGACAAGTAGGTCTTGCAAGTTTCGATCTGGTCAACTTCGAGCAAGCTTGCGCCAACCTTGTGACCCTGTGCAGCTAGGAAGGTGAAAACCATTCCTCCGCCGACTAGCAACTTGTTTACATTGGGCAGCAAGTGATCGATAACGCCTAGCTTGTCGCTGACCTTTGAGCCACCGAGCACAACCGCGTATGGACGCTCAGGGTTGGTGGTCAATCGAGTAAGAACATCGAGTTCCTTCTCGATCAACAATCCGCCTGCGCTTGGTAGAAGCTTGGCAAGTTCGTAAACGCTAGCCTGCTTGCGGTGAACGACGCCGAAGCCATCGCTCACGAAGAAGTCAGCGAATTCGGCGAGCTTCGATGCGAAAGCCTCGCGCTCTGCCGCATCCTTGCTGGTCTCGCCCGGGTTGAAACGAAGGTTCTCGAGGACAACCACTGCCCCGCGGTCCATAGCCTTCACGGCTCCGGTTGCTTCGCTGCCGATGGTATCGCTGGCGAAGAACACGTCCTGGTTTAGTAGCTCACCCAAGCGCTTCGCCGCTGGAGCCAGCGAGTACTTAGGTTCTGGAGCGCCATCCGGGCGACCCAGGTGCGAGATAACAATTACCGCGGCACCCTGATCGAGCAGGTACTTGATGGTTGGTACCGAAGCGACGATACGGCCGTCGTCGGTAATGCGGTCGCCATCCAGTGGAACGTTTAGGTCACAGCGGATGATGACGCGCTTGCCATCGAGTGAAGGCAGGTCAGCGAGACGACGCATGCTTAGAGCTTGCTAGCAACTAGCTCAGTTAGTTCAACGAGGCGGTTTGAGTAACCCCACTCGTTGTCGTACCAAGAGCTGATCTTTACTGTGCGACCGATTACCTTGATTAGCCCAGCGTCAACGATTGATGAGTGCGGGTCGGTGACGATGTCGGTAGAAACGATCTCGTCTTCGGTGTAAGCAAGGATTCCCTTTAGTGGGCCTGATGCAGCAGCTTCTTTGTAGGCAGCCTTGATCTGGTCAACAGTTACATCGGTCTTTGAAACCAAAGTTAGGTCGGTGATTGAACCGGTTGGTACTGGAACGCGAAGTGCGTAACCGTCAAGCTTGCCCTTTAGTTCTGGAAGCACCAATCCGATTGCCTTTGCAGCACCGGTTGATGAAGGAACGATGTTGAGAGCTGCAGCGCGTGCACGGCGAAGGTCGCCGTGTGGGCCGTCCTGTAGGTTCTGGTCTGCGGTGTAAGCGTGAACTGTGGTCATCAAACCGTTCTCGATACCGAACTTGTCGTTGAAGACCTTCGCAAAAGGAGCCAAGCAGTTGGTGGTGCAAGATGCGTTTGAGATGATGTGGTGCTTTGAGGCGTCGTACTCGTGGTCGTTTACGCCCATTACGAAAGTAGCTGCGTCGCCAGTGGCTGGAGCAGAGATGATTACCTTCTTGGCGCCGGCCTTGATGTGAGCAGCTGCCTTCTCGGCGTCGGTGAAGCGACCGGTTGACTCGATAACGATGTCAACGTTTAGCTCGCCCCAAGGAAGGTCTTCTGGGTTGCGCTCGGCTAGAACCTTGATGACGTTGCCGCCAACGATGATGTTCTGACCATCGACGCGTACATCCTGGTTTAGGCGACCGGTGATTGAGTCATACTTCAAAAGGTGTGCGAGTGATGCAGGGTCGCTTAGGTCGTTTACAGCAACGATCTCAAGTTCGGTGCCCTTTGCTAGTTCCGCACGCAGGTAGTTACGTCCAATACGGCCGAAACCGTTGATGCCAACACGAGTAGCCATTAGTTCTCCAGTGATTTAAGCGCCCGACAACAGGGGCGATTTCTTGATTTAAAGGGAAATTCGCCACCCGCCGTTGGGTGGAGTAACAGGCTCTAGCCTAGCAGCAGACCCTTGGTCTGGCTGCGAGCGGCCTCAAAGCGGGTCGCGACATCGGCCCAGGAAACGATGTTCCAGAAGGCCTTTACGTACTCTCCCTTGACGTTCTGGTAGTCAAGGTAGAAGGCGTGCTCCCACATGTCGAGCATGAGCAGCGGGATGGTTGCCGCTGCTACGTTGCCCTGCTGGTCGTAGAGCTGCTCGATGATGAGCTTCTCACCCAGTGAGTCCCAGGCTAGGAATGCCCAGCCGGAGCCCTGAATGCCCAGTGCGGTGGCGTTGAAGTGCGCCTGGAATTTGTCGAAACTGCCGAAGAACTCATCGATTGCGGCGGCTAGCTCTCCGATTGGACGGCCTTCGCTGTCCGGGGTTAGGTTCTTCCAGAAAATCGAATGGTTGATGTGTCCACCAAGGTGGAAGGCTAGATCCTTCTGAAGTTTGTTGATTGCGCCAAAGTCGTTTTTGTCGCGAGCCTCGGCAAGGGCATCAAGTGCACCGTTGACGCCGGCTACATAAGCCGCGTGGTGCTTTGAGTGGTGCAACTCCATGATTCGACCCGAGATGTGTGGGTCAAGAGCTCCGTAGTCGTAGCTTAGGTCTGGAAGTGTGTACTTAGTCATTTGATTACTCCTTTGTATTACCTAACAAATTTAGTCTTCTAAATCTTCCGGAAGGTCGGCATCTGTTGCCGGAATTCCGAGTTCTTCAGCGCGCTTGTCTGCCATTGCCAAAAGTCGCCGAATTCGACCCGCGATGGCATCTTTTGTCATAGGTGGGTTGGCCAGGTGGCCGAGTTCATCAAGACTCGCCTGCTTATGTTTGAGGCGAAGCTCGCCCGCGTAACGAAGGTGATCGGGAATTGTGTCTCCGAGAATCTCAAGCGCACGGTTTACTCGCGCACCAGCTGCAACTGCTGCTTGAGCAGAGCGACGCAGGTTCGCATCGTCGAAGTTGGCAAGTCTGTTTGCAGTGGCTCGAACTTCGCGACGAAGACGTGCCTCTTCCCACTTCAAAACATTGGTGTGGGCACCCATTTGAGTTAACATCGCCGCGATTGCCTCGCCATCGCGAACCACCACTCGGTGAACACCGCGAACCTCACGAGCCTTAGCCGGAACTCCAAGACGGCGAGCCACACCAACCAGCGCCATCGCCGCCTCGTTTCCCGGAGCGGTAATTTCTAGAGCCGCGGAGCGACCCGGGTCTGTCAGTGATCCGTGAGCCAGGAATGCGCCGCGCCAAACCGCCTGTGCCTCTTCCTTGCTACTTGAGATGAGATGGGCAGGAAGGCCACGAACTGGGCGTCCCTTGGCATCCACCAGGCCTGCGCGACGGGCTAGCAGTTCACCCTGGGCAATCACGCGCACCTGGTAGCGACTGCTGCGGCGAATTCCGCTAGGTGCAAAGACGGCCAATTCGCTTTCGATTCCGAGCAGATCGATCAGGTCTTTGCGCACTCGCCTGGCAATAGTTGACGAGTCAAGCTCGACTTCAATCACGATTCGACCGCTGATTAGGTGCAGTCCCCCGGCAAATCGAAGTATCGACGATAGTTCTGCGATTCGAATTGCGGTCTTTGTTACCGGAATTCGTGCGAGCTCGTCTTTTACCTCAGAAGTAAGCGCCATTGCTATTCCCTTCCCAAATCTCTGTGCTTAAGGCTCACGGCCACTCCGTCCAACTTGGCCAATTCGGTGGCAATCTTTTTACTTACCGCAACCGACCTGTGCTTGCCACCGGTGCAGCCAATGGCGATGGTCGCGTATCGCTTGTTCTCGTTGGTGTATCCCTTGAGAACCGGCTTTAGTGCAGCTAAGTAGTTTGCGATAAATTCTTCGGCACCCTCTGCGCTTAGTACGTAGTCACTCACACTGCGGTCTTCGCCGGTAAAGGGTCTGAGTGATTCCTCCCAGAACGGGTTAGGTAGAAAGCGCATGTCTGCGACCAAGTCTGCATCCGCCGGGGTGCCGTACTTGAATCCAAAACTCATTACGGTGACGTGCAGCTTGCTACTCTCCTCGAGTGAGAAACTGTCGGTGATTTTGTTGCTGAGTTGATGAATATTCAACTCACTCGTATCAATCACCACATCTGCGCTTTCGCGAAGATTGATAAGTCTTAATCTCTCGGCTGAAATACCATCCAGAATGGTTCCGTTTCCCTGGAGCGGGTGCGGACGGCGAACCTGTTCGAAACGCTTGATGAGTGCGTTATCGGTGGCCTCCAAAAACAGCATGCGAAGGTTTACATTACGCTGACGTAGCGAATTCAGGTTCTCGTGAAGCTCACCAAAAAATTCGCCACCGCGAACATCGATTATCACTGAAAGTTTTGGCAACGGCGACTTAGCCATGGTGAAGAGGTCGGCGATTGGTCCGAGCATTTGCGGGGGAAGGTTATCCACGACGTACCAGCCGAGATCCTCTAGGGCGTTTCCGACGGTCGATCTTCCCGCCCCCGACATGCCGGTGACAATAAGCAACTCGTGCTTACGTTCCTCTGTCATCAATGCCCCCTCGGCGTGTCGTGTCGAGTTTAGCCCCTCGCGACACGCCGAAGGCACGGTTTTTAGGGATTTAACGCAGTTGTAATCTCACGGGCTAAAGCGGGCCCGATGCCCGCCACTTCGGCAATTTCCTCGATCGAGGCAACTTTGAGTCTTTTGACCGAGCCGAAGGTTCTCAAAAGCGCCGCAATTCGTTTATCCCCCAAACCGGGCACTTCCGCGAGGGTCGAATTAATGCTCTTGGAACGCTTCTGCTTTTGGTAGGTGATGGCAAAACGGTGGGCTTCGTCTCGAATTCGCTGCATCAGGAACAATTCATCCGTTGCTCTCGGCAAAATGACCGGGAAGTCCTGACCAGGGAGCCAAATCTCCTCAAGTCGCTTGGCCAAGCCGCAGACTGCTAGGTCGGTAATTCCGGAGTCGGCCAATGCTCTGGCGGCGGCATTAACCTGCGGCTGACCACCATCGACCACGAGCAGATTGGGTCGATAGGAAAACTTAGTGGCGTCCTTTTCGGAATCAAGCTCTGGTGTCTGAAGGTACTTGAGGCGACGCATTAGGACCTGGTAAATCGAATCGGTGTCATCTGTCGTTTCAGATATTGCGAACCTTCGATACTGATCTTTTTTTGCAAGGCCGTCTTCGAAGACCACCATTGATGCCACCACATCGGTGCCATTCAGATGACTCACGTCGAAACACTCAATTCTCAGCGGAGCATCCTCAAGTCCAAGTGCGCGTTGAATTCCGGCAAGTGCATCAGCACGTGCAGTGAAATCAGTGCTTCGTCGATTCTTATAGGTTTGCAAAGCGTGTTTCGCGTTTGTCATCGCGGTTTCTTGAAGAGCCTTCTTGTCTCCTCGTTGAGCCACACGAACAGAGACCTTCGTGCCGCGAAGTTCACTTAGCCATTTCTCTAATGCTGAATTGTCCTCAGGGGTGGCCGGAACGATAACTTCCTTTGGAACCTCACCCTTTGCGCTGTAAACATTCTGCAAGAGGTACTCGACGAGCTCACCTGGCTCGCGTTCGAGTTCTTTGTCGACAACCCAACCTCGAACACCTCTAATGCGACCGCCGCGGACAATGAAGAGCTGAACTGCGGCTGCGAGTTCATCCTCGGCGATAGCAAAGAGGTCTGCGTCGGTCTGGTCGTTGAAAACCACGGTGCTTTTCTCGAGAACCGTTTCTAGAGCATCGACGTCGTCACGAAGTTTTGCTGCCAGCTCGTAGTGCTGATCCTCGCTGGCTTGGAACATGCGCTTGCGCAGTGTCTCGAGGTGCTTCGTGTCTCCCCCAGACATGAAGTCGACAAGTTCCTTTGCTATTGCTGAGTGTTCTTCTGGTGACACGCGATCAACGCAAGGTGCGGCGCATTTGCCGATGTCTGCCAGTAGGCAGGCACGATTGGCACTTTTGGCTCGTTGGTAAACGCCAGCGCTGCAGCTCCGAACCGGATAAACCTTCAGCAGGGTGTCCAGCGTCTCTCTGATCGCCCATGCGTTGGTATAAGGGCCAAAGTACTTCACGCCAGAGAGTTCTCTATTTCGAGTGATGAAGGCACGGGGAACCTTGTCGCCGGTTGAGACGGCTAAATACGGATACGACTTGTCGTCTTTGAATCGAATATTGAATGGCGGATTGAATTCTTTGATCCAGGTGAACTCCAATTGCAGAGCTTCGAATTCGGTTTTGACAATCGTCCATTGCACATCCACCGCTGTCGTGACCATTCGACGAGTGCGCTCGTGAAGGTTATTTAGTGGTGCAAAGTAGCTGCTTAGCCGAGCTCGGAGGTTCTTAGCCTTACCAACGTATAGGACACGGCCATTCTTATCCAGCCAGCGATAAACACCGGGATCTGTGGGAATCTCGGAAGTCTTGGGTCGGAAAGATAGCTCGTCGGCCATGGCTTCCTAGCGGAGTGCCTCTTTTAGGAATATTCCGGTGAAGCTCTTTGGTTCCTTAGCGATTTGCTCAGGGGTTCCGATAGCCAGAATTTCGCCACCACCGGCACCACCCTCCGGGCCAAGGTCGATGATCCAGTCCGAACTCTTGATGACATCAAGGTTGTGTTCAATCACAATCACGGTGTTGCCCTTTTCGACTAGTCCGTTAAGCACCAAAAGTAACTTGCGCACATCTTCAAAGTGAAGTCCGGTAGTTGGTTCATCGAGCACGTAGATGCTGCGACCGTACGAACGACGCTGCAACTCTGTTGCGAGTTTAACTCGTTGCGCCTCGCCGCCGCTCAAAGTGGTTGCGCTCTGACCGAGACGCACATAGCCGAGACCGACCTCGACGAGCGTGTCGAGGAATCGAGCAATCGAGTTGATTGGTGCAAAGAATTCCGCGGCTTCCGCAATCGGCATATCCAAAACTTCGGAAATGTTCTTGCCCTTGTACTTAACCTGCAAAGTTTCGCGGTTGTAACGAGCTCCGTGGCAAACTTCGCAGGCGACATAGACATCCGGAAGGAAGTTCATTTCAATTTTCAGTGTGCCGTCTCCGGTGCATGCCTCGCAGCGACCGCCCTTGACGTTGAAGGAGAATCTTCCCTGCTGGTAGCCTCGTGCCTTTGATTCCGCGGTATCTGCGAAGAGTTTGCGAATGTTGTCGAATACGCCGGTATAGGTCGCCGGGTTGGATCGTGGTGTGCGTCCAATCGGGTTCTGGTCTACGTGGACAACCTTGTCGAGTTGGTCGATGCCCTCAATCTTCTTGTGTTTTCCGGCCACTCCCTTGGCGCCGTTTAGACGGTTTGCGAGCGTCTCATAAAGGATGTCGTTGACTAGTGAGGACTTCCCGGACCCGCTTACGCCGGTTACAGCGGTGAATACGCCGAGTGGGAACTCAACGTCGATGTTCTTGAGATTGTTTTCACGTGCACCGATGACCTTGAGCTTGCGCTTTGGATCAATCTTCCTGCGAGTTTTTGGGGTCTCTATTGATAGCTTGCCCGAGAGGTACTGACCGGTAACCGATCGATTGTTCTTGAGAATGTCTTCGTGCGGACCTGAATGCACAACTTCGCCGCCGTTGACGCCCGCACCCGGGCCAATGTCGACAATCCAGTCAGAGGCTTTGATCGTATCTTCGTCGTGTTCCACCACGAGAAGTGTGTTGCCAAGGTCACGGAGTTTAATAAGCGTTTCAATCAATCGGCGATTGTCGCGCTGGTGAAGGCCAATACTTGGCTCGTCAAGTACATACAGAACGCCGGTTAATCCAGAACCAATCTGGGTGGCTAGACGAATTCTCTGAGCTTCACCACCGGAGAGCGTTGCCGCGGCGCGCTCGAGGCTTAGGTAATCCAAGCCGACTGCAAGTAAGAAATCGAGACGAGCCTTGATCTCGCGCAACACTTGAGCGGCAATCTTCACGTCTCGGTCATCGAGCTTGATGCCCTCAAAGAACTTCATGCAGTTGGCCAGGCTCATGCTCGCCACATCGGCGATTGAGGCATCGGCAACTTTGATTGCCAAAACTTCTGGTCGAAGACGTTTACCATCACAGGCTGGGCAGGGCACTTCGCGGTGGAACTCTGCCCATTTGGCTCGGGCGAAGTCGCTTTCGGTCTCCTGGAATTTTCGTTCTACGTAGGCAACCACGCCTTCGAAGCCGGTGGTGTAGCGAAGTTCACGACCATATCGGTTCTTCCACTTGACCTGTACGTCGAAGTTGTTGCCGTATAGCACCGCGCTGCGTACTTCATCGCTGAGGTCGTTCCAAGGTGTAGATAGCTTGAACTTGAGCTCAGTCGCCAGTCCGTTCAGCATGCGCGTCAGGTAAGGGTAAAGCTTCCCCTGTGGATTAGACCAGGGAAGGATTACGCCATCGGCTATCGAAGCATCACCATCACCAAGAATTAGGTCAACGTCTACAGATTGGCGAGTACCAAGGCCGGTACATTCCTGGCAGGCACCGAATGGTGCGTTGAAGGAGAAGGTGCGCGGCTCGATTTCAGTGATGGCTAGCGGGTGCTCATTTGGGCAAGACATTTTTTCACTGAAGACGCGAGTCTTGTTCGGCCCTGGCTTCTCGTCGACGAAGTCGATTGTGATTCGGCCACCGGCGACCTTGAGTGCAGTCTCAACCGAGTCAGTCAGGCGCCCAATTATGTCTTTCTTTGCCACCAAGCGGTCCACTACAACTGAAATATCGTGCTTGAAAGTCTTTTTCAGAGGTTGTGCCTCGGATAACTGAATTACTTCGCCATCGACTACAGCGCGGGCAAATCCTTGGCTGATCAAATCCTTGAATAGATCAACGAACTCACCCTTCTTCTGATCGACCACCTGAGCCAGTATCTGAAAGCGCGTCCCTTCAGGAAGTTCGAGAATCTGATCCACGATTTGCTGCGGAGTCTGACGCACGATTTTCTCACCACATTCGGCACAGTAGGGCACTCCGATTCGTGCCCAAAGTAGCCGGAGGTAGTCGTGAATTTCGGTAATGGTACCTACGGTTGAACGTGGGTTTCGGTTTGTGGACTTCTGGTCAATTGAGACAGCCGGGGAAAGTCCCTCGATAAAGTCGACGTCCGGTCGGTCTACTTGGCCCAGGAATTGGCGAGCATATGCTGAAAGCGATTCGACATAGCGGCGTTGTCCCTCCGCGAAAATTGTGTCAAAGGCCAATGATGACTTTCCAGAACCACTCAGCCCGGTAAACACCACCAGAGAATCGCGCGGAATTTCTAGATTGATATTTTTTAGGTTGTGGACGCGAGCGCCCTTGACTACAAGCTTGTTGTTGTGTGGGACCGATGTAATTGACACCATTGAAGTCTAAAGCGATTACTGCTTGTCGACGTGCCCAGCCTGCTCCATCTGGCGCAGTTCTCGCTTTAGTTCGACCATTTCGTCGCGAATACGAGCGGCCAGCTCAAACTGAAGTTCGGAGGCCGCGGCACGCATTTGACCTTCGAGGTCGACTACGACGGAAAGGATCTCTTCGTATGCTTTGCCGGCTATACCGGTACGAGCCTTTGGCTTAAGTTCGAGTCGACTCTTGCCCTGACGTGCGGACTCAAGCAACTTGGCTGTGTCCTCTTCCTCTCTGAGGATGTCATCAGTGATGTCGGCAATTTTCTTACGGAGCGGTTGCGGATCAACGCCGCGTTCCTTGTTGTAGGCCACCTGTTTCTCCCGGCGGCGGTTGGTCTCGTCGATTGCCTTGACCATTGCGTCTGTCATTTGATCCGCGTACATGTGCACCTGGCCGTTAATGTTTCGAGCTGCGCGACCAATCGTTTGAATCAAAGATGTTGCCGAGCGCAAGAAGCCTTGCTTGTCTGCGTCGAGAATGGCCACAAGGGAAACCTCTGGCAGGTCGAGACCCTCACGCAACAGGTTGATACCGACCAGTACGTCGTAGGCACCTGTTCGCAGTTCTCTAAGCAGTTCGACTCTTCGGAGAGTGTCTACATCGCTGTGCAAGTATCGCACGCGGACCCCAGCCTCGGTTAGGAAGTCGGTTAGCTCCTCGGACATCTTTTTGGTGAGAGTAGTGACCAGAACGCGCTCGTCCTTCGCAACTCGAACTCTAATTTCCTCCAGCAGATCGTCGATCTGGCCCTTGACTGGCTTGACGATGATTTCTGGGTCGATCAGTCCGGTCGGGCGAATAATCTGCTCAACTACCCCATCGCTAAGTCCAAGTTCGTATTTTCCTGGAGTGGCCGATAGATAAACGGTCTGCCCAACACGTTGCTTGAACTCATCGAAGCGCAACGGACGGTTATCTAAGGCTGATGGCAATCTAAAGCCGTGTTCTACCAGGGTGCGCTTTCTGCTTGCGTCCCCCTCGTACATCGCACCAATTTGCGGAACCGTGACGTGCGACTCGTCGATAACCATAAGGAAGTCTTCCGGGAAGTAATCCAGCAGGCAGCTAGGCGGTTCACCCGGGGCACGTCCATCGATGTGCCGCGAGTAATTTTCTATACCGCTACAGAAGCCGAGTTCCCGGATCATTTCTAGATCGAATGTTGTGCGCATCTTGAGACGCTGTGCCTCGAGCAATTTTCCCTGTTGCTCGAATTCCTTGACTCGTGCAATCATCTCGTACTCGATCTCCTCGATGGCTCGCCCCATTTGTTCCGCAGGCGCCACGTAATAGGATGCGGGGAAAATCGCCACAGTATCCAGTTGGTTTACCACTTCGCCGGTGAGTGGATTCAGCGAGTAAATTGCCTCGATCTCATCGCCGAACATTTCGATGCGAGTGGCGAGTTCGTCATAGACCGGAATGATTTCGATGGTGTCACCCTTGACGCGGAAATTGCCGCGAGAAAAATCGATGTCGTTGCGCTTGTACTGGAGTTCGACGAATCGGCGAATCAGTCCATCGCGGTCAATCCGCTGGCCCACCTGAAGTGGAATCGATTGATTTAGGTACTCAGCCGGGGCACCTAAGCCATAGATGCAACTGACCGTACTGACCACAACGACATCTCTCCTCGAGAGCAGGCTCATTGTGGCCTTGTATCGCAGACGTTCTACCTCCTCGTTGATAGAACTGTCCTTCTCAATGAAGGTATCCGTCTGGGGAACATACGCTTCCGGCTGGTAATAGTCGTAGTAGCTAACGAAGTACTCGACGGCGTTATTTGGCAGTAGTTGCTTGAACTCGTTTGCCAACTGTGCCGCTAGCGTCTTGTTGTGGGCAAGGACCAGGGTTGGCCGTTGCACTTCTTCGATCAGCCATGCGGTTGTCGCGGACTTTCCCGTACCGGTGGCCCCCAGGAGCACGACTTCACTCTCTCCCGCCCGAAGTCTTGCCGCTAGCTCAGCAATTGCAGTTGGCTGATCTCCACTTGGCTTGTAGTCGGAGATTACCTCGAAAGCGTTCTTGGCTCTCCTGGCTTCAACCATTAGCTTTTTCCGCAGCTTTGTGCTCGATGTCTCGCCACATTTCATCGGCGTCTCGAAGCAATAAATTGATGTCCTGGTTCGAGTTGAGAATCACATCCGAAATAGCGGCGCGTTCTACCGGTTTTGCTTGAGCGGCAATTCTTGCTCGAGCCTCCGCTTCAGTGAGTCCACGATGCTTGATCATGCGCTTCACCTGTTCGTCCTCGGGAGCTTCGACCGTCACAATCAGGTCGAAATCGTGATCCACATTTGCTTCAACCAGTAGTGGCACGTTATAGATTGCGATTGAATCCTCTGGAAGTGCAGCCAGGATTTCGCGAGTGCGTTCCTTGACCAGCGGATGCACGATGGCGTTTAGTGCAAGTCGTTTAAGTTCGTCACCGAAAACCAGTGAACCTAACTTGCTTCTATTTAGTGAGCCATCCTCTTGAAGTAGATCACTTCCGAAAGTTTCGACGATGGCAGACAGTCCAGCGGTACCTGGAGCGACGACTTCCCTGGCAATTTGATCTGCGTCAATTTCGACGGCGCCGTGTTCGACCCAGCGCTTTGCGACTGTGCTCTTGCCTGACGCAATGCCGCCGGTGAGGCCGATAAGAAACATGAAACTAGCCTAAGCGGGTAAAACAAAAGCGGGCCACTTTCGTGACCCGCTTCTGTATTGAATCTGATTACTCGGCGCTCTTTAGCTTGTCGCGTAGAGCAGCAAGTGACTCGTCGCCGGCAAGGGTGCCTGCGTCTGATGACTCGCTTGAGTAGCTTGAAGATGAAGCAGCAGGCTCTGCGCTAGCAGCAGGTGCGTCAGGAAGCTTTGCAGCCGCCTCGTTAGCAACCTTTACCTGGCGCTTGTGCTCTTCCCAACGTGCGTGGGCTTCAGCGTATTCCTTCTCCCAC
>JACCDQ011143764.1_pt1 | contig 21125 bp, 3 predicted proteins | sample 7446031 | NCBI WGS metagenome assembly JACCDQ01 (sample SAMN15323442, study PRJNA562643) | freshwater metagenome | isolation source: river surface water | place: USA:Blue River Watershed | collected 2017-08-17
ATCAAGCATGACGAACTGGAACCTATACTACAGCTTTAACTCGCCGAGTATGGGTCCCAACATGACCAATATTTTTCGAGACGTTGTTTATGATGTAGACCGCAATTTGACGGCACTTTGTGGAAATGATGGACTTATCGTTTGGGATGGAACGACGTTTACGCGGTTCTATTCTGCAAACACCGGACTGACTAGTTCCAACCTAAAAAATTTGGCGAGTTCACCCCTTGGCGGAGTTTGGATGAGCATGGCCGCCGGCGGTGCGTTCTACTCAGGTGGAAACGGACAGCAGCTACTTACGAATGCAAACAGCGGAATGCCGGCTAACTCCATTCAAGATATGTCGGTGGGTGCTGACGGCATGTTGGCCGTGGCTACCTCATCGGGAGTTGGTCGCTACGTGAACGGAACATGGACGAACTACACCACGGCTGGCGCGGTTCTTCCAAGCAACCTTGCCTACGTCGTTGAAGCTGGCCAGAACAAGAAAATTTATGTGGGCTATGCGACGGTTGGTGGACGTGGACTCGTTGTTATTGACTCCAACGGTAGTTCAACAACCTACAAGACAACGAACAGTACGCTTGCCAGCAACAACGTTTTAGATATTCACCAATTGGATAATGGTTCCGTAGCCCTGTTAACCTCTAGTGGCCTGAGTATTTTTAATGGAACCACGTTTGCGAACTACACAACTCCGGCGCTTCCCTCCCTTTCGGTTAAGTCGGTCACACAAGACACTTCGGGCGCAATTTGGATTGCCACACAAGGAGTGGGATTAGTAAAATTTGACGGCACCACATTTACCACGGTGAGCGCGCCCTCTAGTGCGAACGTGAAAAAAGTACAGTACGGCGACGGACGGTTGGCCATGGTGGATGCCAACGCGGTGCATTCCTACTCGTTAACAAACGCTACTTGGACCACATACTCTACGGCCTTGGGCAGCGCGCCTTTTGGAACGGCAACGGTACTAGATGCCGTTTGGAATAATGGATCACTTTATGTAGCAACGAACAATGGTGCGTTTGTAGCCCTTGGCCAAAATTCGCTCCGTACCCATGCGGTACTTCTTGGTCGCGCTGAAGGTTGCGGAAGCGACACGATTCAGTTGAAAGCCCCAGCAGGATTCACTTCGTACGATTGGAACACCGGGGACACAACACAGTTTGTGGATACGGATTCATCACAAGTGTTTTGGTTTACCGCCTCAGATATAAATGGTTGTGTGTATAATTCAGACACGGTATCGGTTACGATTAATCCGCTTCCCAACATTCAATTTTCGCTGAGTAACGCTTTGGAATTTTGTTTAGGCGATTCCTTAGTTGTTGATGCTGGAGCGGGGTACCAGAATTATTTCTGGAATAATGGGTCTATCGCACAATCTCAAACAATTAAGGATCAAGACACTACGCTGTACCTGCAAGTGCGTGATGCCAATGGTTGCTATAACTGGTCAGACACGCTAAACATTACGGTTTGGAAGCCATATCAGGATGAAGAAATTTGTTTGGTTTCGGTTGACTCACTTAGCCGAAATCAAATTATTTGGAATAAAACCACGGGCGTACGCACACTCGAATACGTTGTGTACAAGCAAAACCCGGTGACTAATGCGTTTGAAGCGATTGGGTCGGTCCCCGCTACGGGCCAGCTAAGCGTTTTTTCTGATCCAAATTCCAATTCTCGAGTAACGTCTTCGCGGTATAAAATCAGTGTAATTGATAGCTGTGGAAATGAGTCCGAGCAAAGTAATCAACACAAAACCATGCACTTAACCCTAAACGAGGGCGTAGGCAACGAGGTCAACTTAATCTGGGATGGTTATGAGGGAATAACGTTCTCTCAATACGAGATTTACCGGGGCTCATCGCCAAAAAGCATGCTGAAGCTTGCGGATGTTTCGTCGGCCAATATGAGCTACACGGACCTAACCCCGCCTCCTGGTTTGCTTTTCTATAAAGTGGTCGTCGTTAATCCGGACCCCTGTACCCCAACGGGAAAGACCAATGCATTTGATCAATCAGAGTCAAACTTAGTAGAATATGCCGCGACCGATAATCTGATTATTTACCCAAATCCATTCAAGGAACGTACCCGGGTTGTATTTAAAAACCCAGAGTTGGCAGAATACCGTTACCGCATTTTTGACGCCACCGGAACATTAGTTCGTTTGGGTGCGCCGTTTAGCGACACCTACGTAGATGTCGATCGCGAAAACCTAGCTCCAGGCCTCTATATGATTGAGGTATACAACGACGAAAAGTCGCTGAAAGACAACATTATTATCTATTAAGAAAGAGCCATGATTAAGAAGGCAATAGCAGCACTATTATTTGTATCTACATCGCTTTATGCGCAACGCATTGAGCGGCTGATTGAGACGCGGTCGGTTTCAAACCACGAAATTGTGGGCGCGGAGCATGACGCTGCCACGAATGCATTGTTCATCTTGGCCAACGTCAGTGAGTCAAATGGAAATGGGTTGTTGGTAAAAGTAAATGCAGCGAGTGGAGATACACTATGGTCAAAGTTTGTTGCGCCAAGCGTTCAGCAAGAGAACTTTAAGGGTCTGTATAAGTCTGCTAATGCGCTTTTTGCATACGGATTGCGATCATTCCAATCCGCTCAATATGCCTTCATAGCAAAGCTTGATTTTAACGGGGACACCCTTTGGACCAAGCATTTTAAAACCCTGGCTACAACATCGTGCACCAACCCCCTCATTACAATTAATGGTCTTACCGAGCTTGCTAATGGGGACCTTGTAATGGTTGGTAGAAATAACGCTTGTGATCGGGCAGTATTGCTGAAAACCAACTCGTTAGGCGTGGTTTCCTTAATTAAGGAATATGATCAGTGGGTTCAAGGTGGTGGTGGAGCTATCCGCGAGTTTTATGGTATTGTTGGTGATGGAACAAATTACTATGTTTCTGCTCGTTATGATTCACAACAAAACTTCAAGGGGATTTGGAAGCTTGACCTTAATGGAAATTTAGTTACAAACTATACTTCACAATTTGCTCAGAATTCAGAGATTTTAGGCCTTAAAAAGGATGTCGCTGGAAACTTTTACCTATTGGGCCAGCACTACCCCTTTGCTCAAGGTGTAGGAATACTCGAAAAGTTCAATGCATCTGGAACCTCGCAATGGACTTATTCTCCAACTGCAACGACTATTCAATGGTCGGGTATTACTGATTTAGAATTTGATAATTCGGGGGACGTTTATGTAAGTGGCTTCTTCCAAAAGCAGAATCAGTCGGTCGATCAATTTGCAGCAAAAATCAATGCCACTACTGGCGCGGAAGTTTGGTTAAAACAATACGGGTATGGTGACAACGGTTACGGCCGAGAACTTGTCAAGTTAGGAAGCAATTTTATTTTGGTTTCTGATGAGCAGTTTGGGTGGGATTCTCGTGACCAGTATGGAGTTTTGGAGAACGCGCCAACGGGCACGCCTCACCCTGTAATTCAGGTTTTTAATGCCAGTGGCCAGGTCGGAAAATTTAAAAAATCGCCGTGGCAAGACTCTAAGCGTGGAAAGTCTCAGTTTTTTGCGTACGCAGCTATTAGTTTCAGCAGCTCGTATTGGTCCAATGTGAATCTTGTGCCTGTTACACTTGCAAGTGCGACCGGGGGAACTAGTGGATTCAATGCTTGGAACAACAACTACAATTTTGAGATTTGGATGTCTAGCCAAAATCAAAACGGCAATGGCGCTGGAACATTCTATTTTACTGCGGCAGATAAGAATGGAGATGTTCGTTCTTCCGACACGCTAGAGGTGCTGCAGCCTTCTTCGTTTAGTGGTGAAGATATTTATGGTAGTATCGCCGTAGCAGCGTGTTCAGGTGATTCATTGAAGTTAGTTCCGAGTGTTTTAAACACTGGATCAACTTACAAATGGCTGTACTTCGGAACGTCAGGCACCGCAACAGGAGTAAAGGTTGGCACCGGATTGAACGTTTATGCCAAGCAAAAGGGATATTATGCGTTGCGCGAGGTTCTTGCCAATCTTGACAGCGCCCAGTCAAACACGGTCTTACTGACGATCGAAACAGATCGAGTTAAAATCACGAGTAGTGCGTATCCTCAAAAATTTTGGGTTGCGGGTAGTGCGTCGGATACTACTTCGAAGTCAAGTCCGAGCCTGACGGATTGGTCGACGAACAAGCACCTACACCAATGGGTGGCACCATTCGGGCGCTACCGTCAGTCAAATGTGCAACAATACTATTATTCCGCTTCGGAATTGAGCTCGCGCGGACTTTCGGCGGGATCTAAGATTTCAGAAATCGCCTTTGAACTAGCAGAAAGCTATTCTGGCGGAAGCCTAGAAGATTTCAAAATCGCATTTCGCTGGACAACGGCATCCACTAATGCTTGGATAACCTTTAATTCCTCAGATATAGTATTTGATAATTATTGGCAAAACCCAAGTACGTCAACAGGCAGTTTAAGTTTTGATATCAATGATCAAACGTGGAATGGCACGTCATCGTTGATGGTTCAAGTGTCCTACAGGGTAAATAGTTACACTGCCACAGACATCAATCCAGTGTTCAAACTGGAATCGAGCTCAATGAATTCATCAAGGGTTTTGTTCGCTCAAAACAATACCTTGGTTTTGATTGGCAATACGGGAGCAGGTAACAAAACGTTTATGTACCGGCCGTTAACGCGGTTTAAAATCGGATACCCTGCAAAGACGGACACGATTGTTTCATGCGAAACCGGAATTGCGTTAAGTATTCAGAATACGGGGTATCAAGCATTGACGTGGAATAATGGAGCTACGGCTTCTACACGCCAAATCACATCCCCGTCATTGGTCTACGTGACAATGGTAGATGGGAACTTTTGCGTTAGTCAGGATACGGTACGGGTAATTTTTAATCCTAATACTAATCAGATTGTTTCTAGCGCACTTAAGGTTGGACCGGGCGGGACAATCAGCCTTTCTGCACAACCACGTAGCATTAATTTGTGGAGTAATGGTGCATCAGGAAACACGACAACAGTAACTAGCTCAGGTAAATACAAGCTGACATCGATCAATAGTGATGGTTGTACGTACACGGATTCTGTTACCGTTGAAGTCCTTAAAACCCCAGTGGTTTACAAGGGAGATCGTGGTGCGTACCGAGGTACACCGTTGACTGGATTCACATACATGGGTAAAATTGGAACAAGCCATGTTTATTATTCGAATTCATGCAAGTCATGGAATAATGCTGTACAAAATGTTACTCAACTAGGTGCCAAGTTTTGGTACCCCAAGAGCGCCGCAGATAATGCAGCCATCAAGTCACTTTACAATAGCAAAATTTCATGGAGTGGCGGCAAATGGATAGGCGTTTACCGACCAACAACATCTAGCGCATGGCGCGACCTTTCTGGTAACCCGGTAACCTACACGAATTGGGATATCAATTACAACCAAAATGGACTGTATGGTTTTATTGAATTTAGCTGGAGTGGATTCTGGAATGCTTCTACTGATGGGACCAATGAGTGCAGGGAGTTCTTCATTGCCTTTGATGACGCATCGTCAGTTGCTGCCGCAAATGAAACTGTATGTGACAGTCTGAAATTGTGGACTCCAGAAGGATTTGATTCATACCAGTGGACACTGGGAACTACAAATCTTACGACAACAGCTAATGAGATTTGGGCCAAAAACACAGGAGTTTACGCTGTTAAAGGAATATACGGTACCACGACGTACAATGGTTCAAATACTGTATCATTAACCGTTAACACATCTCCATCAGTTGCAATCATTAATAAATCGGGAACCGTAGATTTAAACGGCAGCAACTCAATTAAACTAAAGGCAACATACCCCGCGGGGTCAACGGTGACCTGGTACGTAAACGGAGTGGCACAAACTACCGGACAAGATTCGGTGATATCCAATGTGGTTGGATGGCACAGAGTGGTTGTGGTAAACAACGGTTGTATGTCTCAAGACAGTGTTAAACTATCCCAACCTATTTATGTAGCTAAAACGGGTAATGACGCGACTGGAAACGGCACGCTTAGTTCTCCGTATTTAACAATTCAAAAGGGTGTTAATGTGGTAGCCGCGGGTGGAAAAGTTTATGTTTTACCAGGCGTTTACACCGAGAATATTCAAATTTCAAAGCAACTCGAGCTGCGTTCAGACTATGACCGACTGACTGATACCAATGCCCTACATACAACGGTAATCAATGGTGGCGGACTTTCGCTTGCTGTGCAACTGTCGAACTATACAAGTTCAACAAGCACGATAATTAGTGGATTCACTATTAAAAATGGGTACAACAGTAACTCAGAGGGTGCAGGTGTCAAGCTCGACAATGTACAAGGAGCTCCGGTGTACCTAACTAACGTGAAGTTGACAGAAAATGCTCGACAGTGCTGCAGTGAGGGTATATCATTCACCCAAGTTGGCGGCTCTAGTGTGCTGGAAAATGTTCGATTTATTAATAATGGTTCTCCGACTTTTTGGGATGAACGTAGGGAGGTGACTCTTCGCGCAGGGGCAAGTTCAAAATGGAATAAAATCAAGTACTCGGGCAACGCCACACAGTTTGATGTTATTTCAATCATGGATGGTTCCAAATTGGAAATCAGTAATTCACTGTTTTTCAACAATGAACCGCAAAACGGGGATCATGGTCTTTTTGGTATTCATAATCAACTCAGTGAACTGACGTTGAACCATGTAACAATCTGGTCGAATAATTTAAGCTCTCATTCCAATCAGTACGTAATCAAGAACCACGGAACACAGCAGGTCGTACGTATTGTGAATTCAGTAATTGATGCGGGCGCTGATAAAATTGTTGGTCTCTTGACTGGAAACCAACTTTACGTTAGAAATAGCGTATTAAATGGTGCTCTTGTTGGCACAGGTCCGATTGACTCGCTTCGCGTGCTGCGGAAGCCAGCATTCGTGCAAGCAAATGGCGCACTAGCTTCAACATCTCCTGCAGTTGGACACGCTCGTCCGGTTTCTTCGCTTCAAGGTGTGTCATTTGTGAATTCAGCGACTGATTTCATTGGCCAGTCGCGGCCAAACCCAACCGGGTCGTTTGCAGACGCCGGGGCAATGGAGAGTCCATTGGCACAAGGCGATTTTGGTCTTGATATTAAGAATTGCGGTTGGAATCTAACGGCAAACATTCTCAATTCATCAAACTATACTGTGCAGTGGTCCGGTCCTAATGGGTATAGTTCTAGCGCTAACTCTATAACCGTTCCACAACTCGGAACGTATGCCATTACGGTAATTTCATTAGATCGATTGGACACGCTGACGGCATCATCCGTTGTTCAAGACCCATTGCGTGCTTCTATAACAACACGTGATGTTTGTTTGGCAGCCGGGCTTAATTCTGGCTACTTTGATATTCGAAATGTAACAGGTGGTACGCCATATTCTGTAGCAAATCAGCCAACACACAAGTGGGGATTACGAAAGGGTGCCACGTACATTCAGGGGCCTAATGGGGGCTTGTATGCATCGTCTTTTTGGTGGAACAGTAACCTAACAAGTGGCTCTTACGTTGTAGAACTTTCAGATGCCACTGGTTGTACGGTAGAATATCCGTTTACTATTGCAGAAAAAGCACGACGCACAGCATTTGTGTCAACGACTGGAAATGACAGCAATGCGGGCACGCGCCAAAGCCCGTATAGAACAGTGGCCGCCGCCGTTTCAAATGCATGTGGCTTAGATAGTATTGTGGTATTGGATGGGGTATACAGTGAAGATTCCATTTTTGTCTCTAAGCCGCTGGTTATTGGCTCTGAGTTCATCCTAGACGGCAATATCTCGCACATTGGTGGGACAAAATTCTTGAATTCTGAAGATGCAACGTTCTTCTATGGAGGCTTCAATACGACAACAGGTGATACTATTAACAGTCAACTCGTTGGCTTGACCATTGAAGGGGGTCAAAACCCACACGTTGACCAGTGGTATGGCCACGGTGGCGCCATAAGCGTATGGAATTCGGTGGTTAAAATGAACCGTTTAGTTCTTAAAAATAACACGGCTAAAGACGGTGGTGCAATTGGATTAATGGGACACGGCTTTACGGCGGTAGTAGCAAACTGTACCATTGACGGCAACACGGCGTACAACTCAGGTGGAGGCTTGACGGCAAACCTTACAGGCGATTTATGGATCAGAAACACGTCATTTACCAATAACACGGCAAATTCTGGCGGTGGTATTTGGAACCAGTCAAACCTGGTAATGAGCGACGTGCGTATTGAAGGAAACTCCGCACAAAATTCAGGCGGATTCTGGAGTTCGACAATTTCACCTTGGAGTTCAGGCACCAAAAAATGGGCTCGAGTCATTGTTCGAAACAACGTTGCAAATGTTGAATTTGGCGGTGGATACTTCCAAAAGAGCGGAAGTAACTCACAGTTTATCTTGGAAAACGCGTTGATCGTTGACAACGCCGCTCAGAATTACCCGGGTATTCACTTTGGTGGCTATGATGACAACCGTATTTCAATTGTCAACTCCACCATTTACGGCAACGTAGGCTCAGGTAGTTCTCAAGCAGCAAAGAACAATATCGGTTTTGGAGATAATACCCGAGTGCGCCTCCTTAACTCAATTGTCGGCCGTTCGGGGGATGCATCAGGATATACATTCTACGCAACAAACTGCGGTACGAAATACCTCATGGCGGACGCATCGAGCGTTATTGTAGGTGGGGCTACCTCGATTTTTGAGGACAATTGTGGCGGGCAATTAGTTAAGTCATTGACCGGAATTAAAACGGCAGTGCCGTACTTCAACGACCCTGCGAATGGCGATTATTCGTTAAAGTCCTTTAGCTCGTTGATTGGCGCAGGCTTAGCTTCGAATGCGCTCGGTATTACTTCAGTTTCACCGAACATTGCTCCACTCACGCTTACAGCGCCTACTCGAGACGTCTTCAATGCAAGTCGTCCTCTTCCGGTTGGTAGTAGTGTAGATATTGGCGCAATTGAGAGTGCGCTGGGGGTTGGTGTTCCAGGAATTAATGTGACCGTTGTTTCGAATGGAACATGCCAAACCGCCAATGGTTCCGCTACGGTAAACCTTGTTCAGGTAAATGGTCAACCAACAGGTACGCCAAACATTTCATGGGTTAAACTTGGAGACCCTTCATGGACTCCCCAGACGACTACGACCATTTCGAATTTGGCCGCAGGAAACTACGAAGTCACGTTGACGGTCGGCACCACGGTTTTCAAGGATACCGCAGTAGTGGCTACCGCCCCGTCGATGAGCATTGTGAATAGTTCAGTACTCACCAACTGTTTTGGCGGTAATGATGGAACATTGAAATTCAGTATTCAAGGCGGCACACCGTTCACGGGAGGCACGTACAAATACAATGTGCAGCAGCTTACAAAAGATGGCGGGGTTGCGACATGGACTGATAACAGTACCCAAGAGCGCAGTGCCAACTTTATGTCTACGCCACGCACATCGGGCACGTACCGTATTTCGGTGACCGACGCTAAGGGTTGTCAGTTTGTTGATACGATTACCCTTGGTTACCGCAACACACTTCCTGTTGCGCAAATTGTGGCTAGCGGACCATTGACCATTTGTCAAGGTGAAACGGTTTCGTTGGTGGCTACTACAGCTAATTCGACGGATTCGTACTCATGGAACGATGGATCGAATTTGTCGGTTAACTCTGTGGGAACCAGCGGCAATTGGGTTGTTACCGTTACTGATACCGCAGGCTGTGCTGCGAGTGATTCGGTACTAGTTGATGTCAAGTTAACGCCAACATTGATGACGGGGACAGCACCGGCTCATACTGGCGGTGCGCTTACTGGCTACACGTATTTAGGTGTTCTAAATGGTAACCACTATTACTATTCATCGGGAATTTCTGCTAACTACAATACAGCAAAACAGAATGCTGTTGCATTGGGAGGCACACTTTGGAAGGTGGATAATGCTACGGAACACCAAACAGTTCGCAATTGGATTACCGGCGCTCAAGGTTGCTGTTGGGCTGTTTGGACTGGGGCTGAATATGGCAACGGTTGGAAGTGGTCAGATGGAACAGCCGTCACCTACAATAGCTTCTATCCGACAGTTAATCCATCTAATGGCCAGGCTGCGCGCATGCACCTCGGTGATGGAAATTGGGATGCAGACAATAATGGAGCACAATATGCGTACATCGTCGAATTCTCTGATGGTGCTCGAATGATTAGCACTTCAGAGACTTTTTGTGACAGTGTAACCGTATGGGCCCCTGTGGGGTATGACACTTATGTCTGGAAAAACACTGCGAATAATAATGCAGTAGTTGGAACGGCTCGTTCATTAACTCTTGTGTCGTCGATGGCATTAAAAGTTGAAGCTACGTTAGTAAAATCAAACGGTACATCGTGTACTCTTGAATCATCAACTAGTACGATCACGATTAATCAAACTCCATCATTGAACATTGTTAACCTTTCGAATAAGGTTGATATTGATTCAACAAATGTGAAGTTGTTTGCATCTCGCAATGTTCAGGCTCCAATACAATGGTATCGTGGGTCATCATTGCTTGGCAACAGCGATACATTAACGGTTAGCCAGCAAGGTTTTGTTCGAGTTTCAGTGACACAGGCTGGTTGTACTGCGAGCGATTCAATAATGCTATATAAACCAATATTTGTAGCTAAAACTGGTAACAATTCGACAGGTACAGGTAGTTTTACAAGTCCATTTAAAACAATTCAACACGCTATAAATCAATCGATTGAAGGCGGGAAAATTTATGTTTTACCTGGGGTTTATACCGAAAATGTAACCATAACAAAGCCTGTACAATTATTAAGTAATTATAATCGACTGAATAATAAGGCAAGTATTGCTTCAACAGTAATAAATTCTGCTGATGGTAATTTCACCGTTAAACTAGATGCTTCAACGGGCAGTAAGTATACCATTTTAAATACCAGGATTTCAGGTTTTACTCTAACGGGTAAAAACTCCTCTGGACATGAAAGTGCATTGTCCATTAATGCTCCAACAGGGAATAGAGTACTTGTTGATAATTTGAAAATTTCTGGAAATACTCAGGGTTGGGGTTGGACCGATGTTGCGGCGGCCTTGAAAATTGCTAATGGCGGAGGCGCTCTAGTTAGGAATGTGGAAATTTCGGGCAATAATCCGGGCGCATTAAATAATCCAAACGTTATTTGGATTTCAACGAATAGCGACTCCGTGGTTTTTGATAAGTGTACAATCAAAGACAACTTTGCATCCTGGGGACTATTTAATATGGCAAACGCACATGTTCGAGTGCAGAATAGCTTGATTCATTCGAACAAGCATGAAGACATGTTTAGAACGGAATGGAGTAACTCAAAGGTTCTTATTGTCAATTCCACCTTGTTTGCTGGTGTAAATACGAATAACAGTCAAATATTTCGCTACAACACGGGATCATCTTTTGTTGTAGTCAATTCAATTATTGGTTTAGGTTCAACAGATCAACTCTATTTGTCTGGTGGTGCTGGAGAATTAAGGCTGAAAAATTCGATTATAAATAAAGCACCTGGTTTTTGGTCAGGGTCTACATTGAATGTTTCGTTGGATTCAACATTCATTTCAAAAGATTTTGATTTACTTCCGAATTTCAATCCAGGCCCTGCTTTTATTGGTTTAGGAAGGGGTTCTTCTCAGTTTAATTGGCAAGTAAGTCCATTTGCAGTTACATACTCAGCGCCTACTTCTGATTTACTGGATTCTTCGAGATCAAATCCAATTGGTACCAAGCCTGATATCGGAGCGATTGAATCTAGTAGATCAATTGGAGACTTAAGGGTTCTAATTAGTTCTTGTGGAAATGATGTGTTTGTAGAAGTACAAAACTCATATTCATTTGTGCTTGAATGGAATGGCCCTAATGGATTTACATCTAGTTCGGATACGCTAAGGAATGTGAATAAAGGCCTTTATACTTTGAAAGTGATTTCTTCTGATAGAGGAGATACGGTGTTTACGTCGTTCAATCTGCAAAATCCATTGACTTTTGATCTTTTAAATGTTAAAGATGTTTGTGAAGGGGTCTCTACAACTTCGGGATCTTTTTCATTCGGTGGTGTACAAGGAGGCATTGCCAACGTTGGTACCTGGTGGACACACAAATTCCGCGTGCTGACTTTGGGAGGTCAAGTTTTAGACGGATGGGATCTGCAAGCCAACAGTAACTGGACCTATACCCGAAATAATGCCGCTCAAGGGAGCTACATTATCGAAGTTACAGACGGATCAGGGTGTAGCGTTAGAGATACAGTTGTCGTTAACGGACAACCTTCAGCAACCTATTTCATCGCCACAACGGGAAGCGATACGGCTACAGGTAGTGCAACGCAACCGCTGAAGACGATTTCTGAGGCACTTAATCGTGCGTGCGATGGAGACACTGTAATCCTAGAAGACGGACGCCATTTTGAAAATGTCGTAATGAGCAGCACCTCGCCGAAGGTGATTATTAGCTCTCGATACATTCTGGATGGAGACACCAACCACATTCGAAATGCGATAGTGGACGGAATGGACCTTAATCCAGTCTTCTCGATCAATATGAATAATCAAGGAGCCTCGGACACCATTAAGCTGAATGGATTCACGGTAACTCATGGTCTGGCCAATTCAGGTTGGAATGGAGGTGGAGGTATCTCCATTAGAAACGCAAATGTTTCGGTTACCAACATGCGCATTATAGAGAACAACTCTGGCCAACATGGTGGTGGTATGGGCGTTTGGGAGTCTCAGATCAAATTGAAAAATGTTCTGATCAAAGACAACTTTGCGACATCTCAGGGAGGAGGCTTGCACCTTCAGTACGTGAATAATGACTTGATTCAAACTAATGTTCGAATTCAAGGAAACCGTGCTTCAGAAGGTGGCGGATTCTACTATGCTCGCTCACTGGATCAAACTGGTCAAGTCTATGAATTAGATGGATTTACGGTTGTAAATAACCTTGCTACTCAAGCGGGCGGGGGCATCTACTTTAGCTGCTGGAGCGGATCTGCTGCGGTTCAGTTGAGTAATTCAAAGGTCATAGGAAACCGAGCGACCCAAGCAGCTGGAGGAATTAGCGTTAGCAGTACCAACGCAAACTTCAATTTGGTAAACGTGGTGATTTCGCGTAACGAAGCCAATGAAGTGGGTGGAATACGGGTAAACAATTCCAAGCTCAACCTAATCCACTCTACGGTATTCAGTAACCGCCACATTCTAGGATCAACGTCACCGATAACCAATATTGCTATCCGTGCCGAGAATCAGTCAACGGTTAAACTGTTTAACAGCATTTTAGGCGGACAAGGTGCAGGTGGCAAGAATGCGCACCTACAAGACAATTCTAGTCTTTTCGACGTAGTAAGTGGACAATTAGAGGGTGGATTGAGTACGGTCCAAGCGCCTACAGGTGCTCAGGCCACGAATTCGGCTGCTGCTGTTAACTATTCAGCCCAACAGGTCTTCTTAAAAGATCCAAATGGTGGCGATTTTGGGTTAGCACCAGTTTCTCAAGCCATTGGAAGAGGACTAACCGCATTCTCGGGTAGCATTCCGTTCCCTATGACGGACTTATACGGAGCAAACCGACCCAATATGGTTGGATCGAAACCAGATTTTGGTGCGATTGAATCTTCAGATACATCAGCGGTATTTGGGGTCGCATTTGTGATTAATGACAACAATGCGTGCAACACAAGCATCGGCCAGATCACGGCGTTCCCGCAAAACGGAAGCGGTCAATACACGTACTCATGGACGGCATTGACTTCAGGTGGAATCATCTCGAACCCAACAGGTTCAGGTGCGTCACATACCATTGCCAACCTGTTCACGGGTCAGTACCAAGTTGTGGTTACCGATATTGGTGTAACGCCGAATAAAACAACTACCGCTGTGGCGTCTGTTCGCGGAGACAGTCCGATTTTGATTACCAAGACGGTGAAAAATGAGGGATGTCAAGGGGCTAACGACGGCTCGTTTGAAATCAATGTGAGTGGCGGTAGTGGTTTCTACACTTACACGTGGTTGAAACCAGGTGGCGCTACGTCCAATACCAAGAATTTGTTGAACATCGCACCGGGTATTTACACGGTTACGGTCACAGACAATAAAGGTTGCTCAGTGAACGTCACGGACACCGTTGGAACGTCGTTTGCGAAGCCGAATGTGGTCGTTACCTCGCAAATAAGTAAAGCGGGTGGAACCGTTGTCGCTGGCGGTAGCGATGTGCGCATGTGTGTTGGAGATCAAGTAGTCTTCAATGCTGGAGCTGGATATGGTTACTACGAATGGAATAAATCCGACGGATTAAATCCAGAGTACACCCAGACGGTTTCTAGCACGGTAAGCCAGAATTACACCGTTTATGTGGAGGATACCAACGGTTGTTCCGCATCGGGTACCGCGAAGGTGTTTGTGGTGTATGAGCCCAATGTGTATGCTTCGAACGTGAATCGCACGATGGGTCAGCAGTTCCAGCAAGTGACTTCGTACGTGCGTGGTGACACTACTACTACGTCCAATTTCACGAATTCCAACGTGAGCCCATACAATGCTACTATGGGTGGCGGAGTTAAGCGAATGCAATTCGTTATATCGGCGAGCGAACTCCAAAGTGCCGGCCTGACCGAGAATACCACCATTAACTCGCTGGCGTTTGATGTGGTTAATCCGAATGGAGCGGCGGTTCAGGCGTACAAGGTGAAGCTTGCGCATACCACGGCGCAGCAGCTAGGAACGTGGCAATCGCCAGCAGACCAAACGGAGACGTTTGCCATTCCGGTTTACAGTCCAGTTCAAGGTTGGAATACGCACAACTTCAGCAATTCGTTTGCTTGGAACGGCGTAGACAACCTTTTAGTTGAGGTTTGCTACTCGCCTGCCGGAAGCACAATGAGCAATTCCGTTGTTCGCGTGAATCGTGTATCTGCGGGTACCACGTTAAGCAACTTCAGCTATGGCGCTAGTTCGTGCTCAGGTACAATCAATCAAATGCAGATGGGCACCTCAATCTGGAGGCCAGCCGTTCGCTTCGGAATTGATAAGGTTGAAGTTCTTGATACCGTTCGAGTTTGCGATTTCACAACATTGAACACCACGGATGACTACGATACGTACACTTGGTATGTGAACGGTGTAGCCAATACTACGGCTGGTCTTTCGCTTAACTTGACTACGCCGGCTAACGTGTACTTGGCGGCTACGGATGCGGCATCAAACTGCGTCATGAGGTCAGATACGTTCTATGTGGCGCTTGACGCGACACCAAATGTTGTGGCTACGTCGAATACTACGGGGGCTGTTTGTGCTGGAGACACGGTTGTGTTAGGCACCACGAGCCTAGGACTGGCTTCTTATGCGTGGTCGAACGGCGATTCTACCATGACGACCAATGTCTTTGAGTCAGGCACCTATGTGCTTCAAGCGCGCAGCATCAATGGCTGTGCAGGAGACGACACGGTAGTGGTAGCGGTGAATACTCCTCCGACGGTGGTGGTCAAGCTAAATGGCAAGACCCTAACGGCTACCGACGGAACGCTGGCGTCAAAAGCGTCAACCTGTGTGCAGTCTGTTCTGCTCCCGGTAAATGAGAATTTCGAAGACTCGCTGTACATCTGGACCCAGTCCAGCACTGATCAGCTTGACTGGACCTTTAATTCTGGAGTTACCAATACGCAATTCTCGGGTCCGAATGGGGACTACACGACATCAGATAGTAGCGGAAACTACTACTATTTAGATCGTGCTGGAGCCAATTCTGACGACAATAAAGAGGCGCATCTGCTTTCTCCATGCATTCAACTTGTTGGGGCTAAGAAGCCGTACCTGGCATTTGGCTACCACATGTACAATGGCCTCTACAATCCGGCTAACCCTGCTTCAGATAACATGGGTACGTTGCGTATTGAGGTGCAAACCACCGATGACGCTGCGAACTACTGGTTGCCGCTATGGACAAAGACGGGCCATCAGGGCGCAGGTTGGAAAGACGATACGCTGAACCTGACCGCGTTTGCCGGTAAGACTATTCGCCTGCGCATCGTGGGTAAGGCTGGTGTTGGAGGTCCACGAAGTGAAATGGCCATTGACGGCTTCACTATTGTGGATACGGCTAATGCGTTTGCCAACGTGGCTGGACGAATTTCGGCAGACATTATTTGTGAGGGAGACGTACTCATTGCCGATGCCATTTCAAATGGTTCGACGAACTTCAATTACCTCTGGAGCACAGGAGATACGACCAGCACCATTAAGGTGGATACTACTGGCTACTATTTCGTTACGGTTCTTGACGAAAATGGTTGTTCTATTTCAACGGACTCTGTGTGGATCAATGTGAGCCCTATTCCGAATAGTCAATTGACGGTAACAGGGGACTTGAACAATTGCTACAATGAAACGGTAGCGGTAACGGTTCAAGCGGCTAGTTCGTACGAAGCCTACACATGGTTTGGAGACACGGCATTGACTCCAAATAATGCGACCACCACGCTTGTTTCGGTTCAAGGCGTAGCCATTGGCCAGTACGCGCTTGGAGTGCGCATTGTGGATTCCATTGGTTGTGCGGCGCTTTCAGACACGGTACGAATTAATCGTTATGTGCAGCCAAGCATTACCTACACAACCACCCCTGCAAATTGCTACGGGGACAGTACGGGCTCAATTACCGTTGTACCTGCATCAGGCCAGTACTCGTTCAACTGGAACACAGGGGACACGACCGCAACAGCCGCAGGCCTTCAAGCCGGTATGTACCAGGTAATCTTCACCGACGCAAACGGATGTGTTGATACGAATTCAATTTCAGTTGGTCAGCCTACTGCATTGAACGTGGTGAATTCGGTGACGGACGTGCTTTGTAATGACGACTTGAACGGCTCGTTGAACTTGAACGTTTCAGGTTCTGTTAGCCCGTACTGGCTTGACTGGTCAACCACCGGCGTAGACTCAAGCTTGACCCGCGTTACGCTGACACTCGACATGCGCAGTGCTTCTTCGATCAATAATCCGACGGTTTCGATTGTGGGTGTTGCATCAAACATTCCGATGGTTAGCTACCACAACGACAGTATTTACTACGTAACGGTTGAACGGAAGCCAGGCACGCCGATTTACTATCGATTCTTCAATGGGTCAACGCCTGAACTGGTACCGATCTCATGTGGAGTGAATCCGCCAAGCTTAACTACGCCTCATAGAAGCCTTGTTACCGGCGTCAACGATACGACGATTAAGGCAGTATGTTTTGCGTCGTGTGTGGATTGCTTCGGGCAGAATTCGGGTGCTAAATCACAAGCACTAATCTCTTCGAATACCACGATTTCAAATCAAGGTAACGGTATTGTGAGTTGGACCATTGTGGATGCGAACGGCTGTGTTATCGCGGGTCAGGACACGATCAACGAACCGCAGCCAATCAACGTACAGCTCGACACGATTGTGGATGTTTCTTGTCCTCAAGCGGGTGATGGTTCGGTCTTGATCACGGTGAGTGGTGGTACGCTGCCGTTCTCATTTGATTGGAGCAATGGCGATACCATTGAAGATATCCTAAATGAAAACGAAGGTTCGTTTGACCTCATTGTCACCGACAACAACGGATGTTTGGACTCAGCTCAATTCGAAATTGGCGCACCTACGCCATTCAATTTTGAAGAGATCTGTATGATGACGGTTGACTCGCTTACGGGTAAAAACCAAGTTGTTTGGAACAAGACTCCGGCAAAAGGAACAATGGAATACCGTGTTTTCAAGGAGACGAATGTCGCAGGACAGTACGCTCAAATTGGAACGGTTCCGTACTTGAGCTTGAGCGTGTTTACTGATGTGAACTCGGTGCCGCAACAGCAGCCAGATCGATACAAGATTGCTGTGGTTGATTCGTGTGGCAATATGAGCGACACGTCGGACCTCCACCGAACGATTCACTTGCAATCGAGTTTCGGATCAGGTGGTGAAGTGAACCTGGCATGGACTCAATACGAAGGCAGGTCGGTTCAAACCTATGACATCTACCGGTGGGTCAGCGCAGGCAACGTGGTGCAAATCGGTAGTGTGTCAGGTGCAACGAATACGTTCTCGGATTTGAATCCTCCGGTGGCGCCAAACGTTTACTACAACGTCCGAGCGATTTTCAGCGGAGACGCGTGTGCACCGTCTGTTGGCAAGAACGCTTCGTACGAGGCAGCTAGGTCAAATATTCTGAACCAAACGGGTATTGGGCTGCCTGACTTGCCTTGGAAAGGCATGGCGCGGATGTATCCGAACCCGACGAACGGCTTGATTCAAATCGAAGTTCCCCAAGCCGGATTCGTGGTTAAGGTTACGAACCTCCTAGGCCAGGTGGTGTACCAAGGATTTGCTCCAGAGGCAACGCTTGGATTAGATCTGGGATTTGTTTCTGCTGGTATGTACCAAGTGGAGTTGTATCAAGATGGGCAGATCATGTCAATCGATAAACTGCATGTGGTTCACTAGGAATTCACTCATAATGTTCTTGTTCTGTGCTGTGGCTTGGAAAAGCCACGGCCAGAACTTGACTGGGGTAATTCGCGACTTTTCAGGGGACCAAGTTCTTTTGAGTTATTTCTCGGGCGATCAGCGATTCGTTGTTGACACCTTTGAAGTGCGAAAAGGGACTTTTGCTATTCAAGTCAAGGACTACCCGCCTGGTTTTTATACTGTTATCCTTGATAAGGACCATTTTTTTGACCTGTACTTGTACAATGGATTTCCCAACTCGAACCTAACAGCAAGTTTTGATGCGATAGACGAGTCCATGGTATGGAAGGGCTGTCCAGAGAATCAGGCTTTTCTGGAGTTCCGCAAAAAAGGGATTGAGGTTGGCAAGCTCGTTGCTGACGGCACGTTAAGTGGTGAGAATGCGTCGGGCATCTTTGATTCTTGGGAAACCGAGTGGGCGGAGCGAAATAAACACCTGCGAATTAGTACGTTTTTGGCTGCGCGCAACCCTATGCCAGCTAGTGACCTGAGCCTACAGGTTCAGTTTCGGCAATGGACGAAGAAATACTGGCAAAATTGTGCGCTGGACGACCCCGGCATGATTCGTAGTCCGTTCTTGGTGCGAAATCTAGATTTTTTCTTTGATAAAGTTTGTCCGCCGGTTCCTGACAGCGTCATTGCTGCACTTGATCAACTGTTTTCATTGCCGATTGATCCTGCTGTGGAGGACATATTGATTTCAAAGCTCACAATACGATTTGAGGGCTCGAAAATAATGGGCATGGATAAGGCCTTTGTCTACATGGTGGACCGGTTTTACCGTACCAAGCGCGTTACCTGGGAGACCGAGGAGAACATGCAAAAAATTATTCGAAAGGCCGATGAGCTTTCATGGAACCTAATCGGAAGTCCCGCGCCTGATTTTGAGTTTTATCTGTCGGACGGAAGCAAACGGAAGTTGAGTGATTTTCACAATGGTAAGTTACACGTGCTCTATTTCTGGGATGCGACCTGTAGCCACTGCCAAAAGACGACCCCGGTGCTCCAGGAGTTTTATGAAAAATTTAAAGCTCAGGGTGTAGAAGTGGTTGCCATAACTACGGAATCAGAACTCACAGAATGGAAAAGCTACATCGCAACACACAAATTGAGTTGGGTGAATGGGTACGACAATCATTTTGATAAAATCACCTTTAGGCATTACTACTACATTCCGACAACGCCTCTTGTTATGTTGCTCGACGGATCAGGTAAGATTCTAGCGAAGAACATTTCAATTGAAGATTTAACGCTTTTAGTGAACGAACAACTAACGAATTAAGATGAGAAACAACCTGTTTTTTGCAGCCCTTGCCATTGGAGTAAGTGCTATGGCAACTAATCCCGTGTTGAGTGGGTTTAACCACCTCTTGCGGCCTGCAGACGCTCGCCTCCTCGCCACAGGAACGACGCTTATTCGAAGTGATTTGAATTCGGGATCATTGTTCATTAGTCCAGTTCAGCGCTTTGGTTCGGAGCAAAAGGTGTTCGGATTGAATTTCATTCCGACCGTTGTGGCGGGCCAATCGAACTCTATGATGGGCACTGCCTACGGAGCTTCATCGGTAGGAAATGGGGTGCTCAGCGGCGGGTTCAGGTACTATCAGGCGGGCAGCGTGGTGGTGCGCGACAACGAAGGCAATGAGTTAGGTAGTGTTACCCCCTATGTCGTTGATTTGAGCGTGAACTACAGTATGGATCTTTCGGAGCGGCTAACGATGGGGGTAGGACTGAGGTACCTCTATTCAGACTTATTTCAAGGCCAAGACAACAGTGCCAAGCTGAGTACGGTTAATGTTGACGTTGCGGCGCTTTACCAATTGACTGAAAAGTCTGATTTACTTGTTCAACTGAGTGAAGTAGGTCCCAAAATGAATACGTCAAATGGCGCAGCGGGGTATGCTCCAACGCGATTTCGAATTGGGTACTTGAGTTCGTTTGAGATTGCAAACAAAGGATTTGATTGGAGTATTCAACTTGAAAAAGTACTGGCGCCAACGGCCCCGATTCTTGGATCAGACGGCACCGTGATTTCAGGTAAGCCGCTACCCACTGGATTTTTAGCTCCTTTGGTTACCTCATGGAATGACGCACCGGGTGGTTTTGCAGAAGAAGTCACCGAAATTCGACCTTCGGTTGGTGTTGCATACAAGGTTTCAGAGGCGTTAGCTGTGCGTTCTGGATATTCATATCAGTCCATTCAGAAAGGATCGCTTCACTACATGGGCTTGGGGTTGAGCTACTCAACCACAAAGGTCCGGTTTGATGCAGGCTATGCATTGGGAATGGCGCAGTTAACCAATCCGATGAATAACCATATTCAGGTCGGGTTAGGTTATTCGCTTTAAGGCCGAAAAGAACATCCCCCAACGGAAGCAAGGGGGGTTTCGCTTCAACCCATAAAAAAACCCGGCACTGAGGCCGGGTTTCGTTTTTAGTCAGCGCGAATTACTTCTTCGCGGCGGCGTAGCGCGCAGCTACTTCAGCCCAGTTGATCACGTTGAAGAAGGCCGCGGTGTAGTCGGGGCGGCGGTTCTGGTACTTGAGGTAGTAGGCGTGCTCCCAAACGTCG
>JACCDQ011653221.1_pt1 | contig 21125 bp, 13 predicted proteins | sample 7446031 | NCBI WGS metagenome assembly JACCDQ01 (sample SAMN15323442, study PRJNA562643) | freshwater metagenome | isolation source: river surface water | place: USA:Blue River Watershed | collected 2017-08-17
GAAATAGATCCACCGCAATCAGTAACGGTTACTTCTTATGTGGATGGTGTTCACGTTGGTGATGCCCCGCAAAATCAATACGGTTTACAAGCGCGTTACCAAATTACTAAAGGATTATATATTGGCGCGACTTGGGTTTACAATGACAAGTTCTATGCAAACTTCGATCCTTCTAAGAAAACTGACCCAGAAGACCGCATCGATGCTTACCAAATCCCGTCTTATTATAACTTAGATGCGCGCATCGGTTATGAATTACAATTAGGTGATCGCACGCTTAATCTTGCTGTCCAAGGATTCAATATCACAAATGTTCAGTTCTTGTCTGACGCTACCGATTTAGACGGTACAACTTTTGCTTATGGCTTCCCTGGTTTTGGACGCAACTTCAATTTCACAGCTAAATTTACTTTCTAGTTCTTTAGAAGTTTAACTTAATTTTAATACAAAAAGCCTTGTCAATCAAATTGGCAAGGCTTTCTTTGTAATATGAATCTGATCAATAGAGAACTAAGCTGGTTGTCTTTTAACGAACGCGTTTTACAAGAAGCACTAGACACCAAAGTACCCCTCACTGAACGCATGCGCTTTTTAGGCATCTATTCGAATAACCTTGATGAATTTTTTAGGGTAAGGGTTGCCAACCTCAAACGGGTCATGGAATTTAAGAATGAAAAGATTCAAGGTTTCAAAGGATCTGCCGAAGAGCTTTATGTAGAGATCAGAAAAGTGGTCATGAAACAACAAGAACTTTTTGAAGCAGCATACCAGCAAATCAAACATGAATTCGAGGCGCATCAGGTTCAGATCATCGATGAAACAGCACTTGACCTTCATGAACTGGCCCAACTCGATTTCTTTTTTCATGACAAGCTCAAGCACGCCATCTTTCCCATATTACTCGATAAAAAAAGAGCCTTACCCAAACTACGCGACTACGCCATTTATTTAGGCGTAAAAATCACAAGTAAAACACGCGTACGCTACGCCCTCATTCAAATCCCTACAGAATACACCCGTTTCTTTACACTGAAACAAAACGAAGGACAAAAGGTCATCTTGATGGACGACATCATTCGTTTGTATTTATTGGAAATATTCAGCGTATTTAAACCAACCGACGTTGAGGCTTACACCTTTAAATTTACGCGCGATGCTGAACTTGACCTCGATGACGACTTATCGTTGTCTTTCTTTGAGAAAATAGAAAAAAGTTTGAAGCAGCGCAAAAAAGGAGAACCTGTGCGCTTTGTTTACGACGCCAAGATGCCCAATGACCTATTGCAATTTTTATTGCAACAATTAGACTTAAAAAAGGGAGTGAACACCATTCCAGGCGGGCGCTATCACAATTTCAAAGACTTCATGCGTTTCCCGGATTTTGGGAACCCTGAATTTCGCTTTGAAGCACAACAACCCGTGGCTCACCCATTGTTACAGCGTAGTAAAAGCATCATTCAAACGATTTTAAAACGAGACATCTTACTGCACTTCCCATACCAACAATTTGATCACGTTATTGACCTTTTGCGCGAAGCTAGCCTCGATCCAAAAGTCAAAGAGGTCAAGATCAATATTTACAGAGTAGCCAAAAACTCTGAGGTCATGAATGCACTTTTGGCTTGTATTTTCAACGGCAAACAAGTGACTGTTGTATTTGAATTACAAGCGCGTTTTGATGAAGAAAACAATTTATGGTGGAGTAATCGCTTGAAAGATTTCGGCGCCAATGTAATCTATGGTTTGCAAAACCTGAAGGTGCATTCCAAGCTCTTACAAATTAAAAGAATCAATGAGGGTAAAGTACAATATATCACCTATGTTGGAACAGGAAACTTTAATGAAGGAACGGCTACTATCTATACAGACCTTGCCCTACTCACTGCAAATAAAGATATTTCAGCAGAGGTGAGCCGCGTGTTTGGCTTACTTGAAAACAACCTTGAACGACATACTTTCCGATATTTAATGGTTTCTCCTTTTAATACACGCCGCAAACTCATGGCGCTTATTGACCGTGAAATCAAGTTTGCCAAGGCAAAAAAACCTGCCTGGATACGCATCAAAATCAATAACCTGACAGATGTCAAACTGATTGAAAAACTCTACGCTGCGAGCAAGGTCGGTGTTAAAATTGAAATGATCATTCGCGGTATTTGCTGTCTCAAACCTGGCGTCAAAGGCCTCAGTGAAAACATAACCGCCATTAGTATTGTCGACCGTTACCTAGAACATGCACGTTTTGTGATTTTTGGCAATGGTGGCACCCCAGAAACCTATATTTCCTCTGCTGATTGGATGGAACGAAATCTTGATCAGCGCATTGAGGTGGGTGCTAAAATTCTAGACCCTCAAATTCAGGCTGAAATTGCCTTAATTTTCGATTATCAATGGCGTGGATCAGTGAAGGCCAGAAGTATTTCTGCTAACTACAAAAATCTGTATTCAAAAAGAGACCTCCCTCCTTTTCATGCACAGCAGCAATTATTTGCCCACTACAAACAATTATCAGAGCAAATATCGCAAAATACTGAGCTTCTCTAAAATGGTTTCAAAGCTTTTGTCTTCGATGAAAGCTTGTTTGCCTTTGCCTTGAAAATCCTCTAAAATTTGTACTAAAATGGCTTCCGTTTGATCTTGGTAGGCTAGACGTACCTGAGGTGCTTGGTTGAGCCAATAATTGATTTGACGGTGATGAATCAGGTCAAGTTCTGAAATAGTGGTGGCACCTACTTTTGCCGCACCCAAAGCATTGCAGCGCTGTTCGTAATGGCCCTTCATTGGAATGACCATGACTTTCTTTCCTAAAAATAAAGCTTCAGCAGGCAATTCAAAACCTGCGCCTGCAAGCACGCCTGTGGAACTCAGTAGGCTTTCCTGAAAACGCTGCTGACTGATAGGCTCGATAAAAACGTTATCTACCCGATAAGCATAGTTGGCATGTTTGGAAAACACTTCCCATTTGACAGGGAATTGTCTTAAAAAATGCATCAGGACATCATCGTGATATCCCGGTAAATAAACTGTATAGTGTCCTAAATCTGTGGCTTCAGCTGTTCTGATTTCTTTTCGGATGACTGGTGTAAATACACGATCCTCATAAGCCTCAAAATGGAAACCATACTTTATTTTCGAAGGAACATAATGGTGTAAAACATAGCGGCCAAAGGCTGCTTTTTGCTCAGGTTTTGGGGCAAACGGATGAATCACACCAGCCTGATGACTCAGTTCAATACAAGGAACGCCGTTTATAAGCGCTGACCAAGCAGAAACAGGCTCAAAATCACTGAGCACCAAATCGTATTGCTTCACTGGAAATGCCCTAATTTCCCGAATAAAATCTATCGGATGAGTATTTTTCAAGGATTTGACAATACTGATATCGCCATTCTTACCACTTAAAAATGTGAGACCAGTTCGCTGGTAATTCAGTTCAAACTCCGCCTTGATTTGCGATTGATTTCCAGAAATCAGGGTATCGACCTGAGCATACTTACTCAAAATAGGCACCAATTCATGTGCCCGACTCAGATGGCCGTTTCCGGTACCTTGAATGGCGTATAGGATTCTCATTAGCTTTCTTGTAAATCCGCGATTACTTCCTTGAGTAAAAACTCATAATTCAACGCCTCTTTGTACTGTGCCTTGATTTCATCGGCATCTTGTTTCTGAGTTTGATCATGACGATATAGGGTCCATTCATTTTCATGGTACTCAAGGGCTGTAGAATTTTCAACCCAGTCACCTGAGTTTAAATAGAGCACCTCTGCCCCATCCTTGCCTTTCATGACTTTGATTTGCGGCTGATGGATATGTCCACAAACTACAAATTGATAATCCGAACACATGGCAATTTCTGCGGCAGTTTCTTCGAAATTATTCACATACTTCACTACCCCTTTTACACTGTCCTTTACCTTCTGAGATAGAGAAATACGCCCCCTACCTAACTTTTCAGAAATCCAATTCATAAAGGTATTTAGAACGATGAGTAGATCATATCCTTTGCCACCCAACTTTGCCACCCACTTCGAATGCTTCATCGTGGTATCAAAAACATCACCATGAAAAATCCAGGCTTTTCCTGTTGGCAGATTCAAGATGAGTTTATTTTGTATTTCGAAATCACCCATCTTAAAACCTTTAAACTTGCGCAAAGTCTCGTCGTGGTTTCCTGTTATATAAACAACTTTAGTCCCATGCGTCAGCATCGAAGCAATCGTTTTGAGCACTTCCATATGAGCCACTGGAAAGTAACGTTTGCTGAACTGCCAAATATCTACAATGTCACCATTGAGCACTAAGGTTTTCGGTTCAATACTTTTGAGGTAGTTTACCAATTCGGCCGCTCTTGACCCATATGTTCCGAGGTGCACATCTGAGATAATGACTAAGTCAACTTTACGTTTCATAGGTTTTTATTGCAAAGTTGCCTCTCCGATGTTGCTTAGGTTTTAATCCAATGTTATGCTTTTAAATTGCTTTCAATAGAGAAATGTTGAAAACACAAAAAGCGCCACAAGGGCGCTTTTCAATTTATACTAAAAGTGCTTATTGTTTGACAATCTTCATGACTTTCATTTCTTTATTAAAGTAAATTTTTAGAAAATAAATGCCCTTTGAAAACTCCTCTAGACTTAGTATTGTTTGTTCATTAGCGGGAACAGTTGTTTGGAGTAGTTTCCCGTCATTTCCATAAATTTGTAATAATTCTGGCGTAAGATTTGAATTTACTGAAATCAGACCTGTAGTTGGGTTAGGATATACAGTGAATTCAAGATCTGTAGTTTGAATACCTGCACAATTTTCTACACTTATCTGAATGAGATCTTGTTCAGAACAACCATTAGCAGCGAAGGCTTCAATGGAATAAGTGCCACCTTGTAACACCTGAATACTAGGGCTTGTAGCACCAGTGCTCCATACTAATGAAACTGCAGATCCTGAAGCAAAAAGAGTATATGGAAGGTCTTGTTCACAAATTGTAAGATCCACACCTAAAGAGACTGAAGGCACAGGCAATAGACTCACCGATGTTACAAAATCCGCAGAACAACCATTAGAATCAGTAACTACTAATGATAAAGAACCCGTTTGATCATCAATTAAGTATGGCGTGGTGCTTCCTGTTGACCATTCGTAAATAGGATAGCTACTCGTTGCGGTAGTTTGAATGGTATATGGTAATTCGTTTTCACAAAATGCATATTGTGTGTTTAAGTTAACTACCGGTAGCGCCAACATCGTCAAATGAACAGTATCATAACCTATACAACCTGTAATTGGAGCTGTAGCCGAAGCAATGTATGAACCACCATTAGAAACTGAAATTTGGGCATTGTTTTGATTTAAAAAACTCACTTGACCAAGATTTGTTGTTGCACTCAGTGTGACTGGAAACTCATTGGCACATAACACTTGATCGAGGCCAGCGTTCACATTTGGAAGCGGATTGACAGTAAAATTAAGTGTTGCAGTACTTACACATGAATTACTTGCCGTTGCTTGCACACTTAAGCTTGTTTGACCTAATGCTGGGTAAAAAACCTGGCCATTGGCCATGCCGTTACTCCACATCAAATTGGCATTAGCGGACTGCGCATTGAGAAGAATTCCCTGCCCCAAACAAATGGTTTGTGAAGGTCCTGCATTTACCGTTGGGGCAGCAAGTATATTGAGCACAACCTGATCAACTGCCGTACAACCAGTGGATGTGTTTGCACCAGTTATTGTGTAGGTAGTTGAACCGCTAAACCCAGCTGTTGGGACACTCAAACTCGTACCTTGAGAACCATTATTCCAACTATATTGATTGGCCGTTCCTGTAACCAACAAACTCACTACTGGACCCGCACAAACTGTCTGATCAATTCCTGCGTTTACTACTGGTGAAGGATTTACTTGAACAGAAACTATTGATGAAGTTGCCGAACATCCATTTAAATTTGATGTCAAACTATAATTTCCAGAATTAGAAACAGTTATCTGCTGTGTAGTTTGTCCTGTACTCCAAAGGTAAGATGAAGCAATTGGAGCAGATAATATGACTGAACCCCCTTGGCAAAAAGTTAATGGTCCACTATTGCTCACAGCAACATTTGGAAGCGGGTTAACGGTAATAGAAATTGGTGTAGAGGTTGCTGAACATCCTGTGGAAGTAGCTGTCAGCGTATAGATACCTGAAGCACCAACAATAATTGTTTGAGCAGTACTTCCGTTGCTCCATAAATAGCTATTCGCGGTCGGAGCAGTTAAAGTCACTGATTGCCCCTGACAAAAAGTAGTTGGTCCAGATATACCAACGGTTACATTTGGTAAAGGATTCACAACAATTGTTACCTGAATAGAAGTATCCGCACAACCCAAAGCACTGTTCTGAACCGCTACTTTATAAGTACCCGGCGTGCTTGCACTGAAACTAGTTGTTGTTGCACCCGGAATTGCTTGGCCATTGAGAAGCCACTGATAATTTACACTAGTTTGAGAAGTTACGTTTAAGCTAGCCGTTTGTCCACTACAAATTGTTGTTGCAGAAGCAATAATGGTTGCACCTGAGGCTACAGCGCAGGTATTTAGCTGATATATAGAAAGCGTTGAACTTACCTCATTAGCGAGTAATAATAAGGCATTTCCATTTGGTGAATCTTGTGCTTCAATTACAATGATTCCTTCAGCACCTAAATCAGGACCGTTAGGGTTACTGGCTAATCTATTATTTGCATAGCCAACAAAAATTGGTTGAGCAGGATTATCGATATTAAACACCATCACTCCACCAATGCGCTCCAAAGATGCAAAAACATACTGGTGTCCGTTCCATTGTCTTACCGCAATACCTTCCACTTCTGGGCCCTTATCGTCAGAACGGTTTTTTAAACTTGGGGTACCTGCAGAATTAGAAGCATTAAACATAGTACCATAAACGGGATGGTTAGCTGTGATTTGTTCGATTAAATCTTTAGAATCAAAAACTAGCGCACCGGTTGAAGCATTCCAAATACTAAATGATCGACCGCTCATCACGTGCAACTCATCGTAATCACCATCACCATCGGTGTCACCAGAATATTTTAGCGCTGACAGACGTCCTAAAAATTTATTATTTCTCAATATCGCTTGATCGGGAAAGGATGTTGCATCAAGGCTATTAAAGGTCGAAGATGAAATTCTATTCGCATCTACTACGGTTCCAAATTCTCTTGAATCTCCTTCATTCGCAGTAAATAAATAGCCTTGGTTATTAATCTGTTGAAAAGCAATAGCATCTGGCATGTAGGCACCTTTGATAGGTAAATCACCGGTAATCAACACCATTCCAGATTGATCAGATGCATCTAAAGCATTATTGGAACCCGTTCCGTAATTAGAATATCCGAATGGGGTCAAAGATAAAATTGTATTGTTACTTAAGTTGATGGTTAGTAAAGCGTTGTTTTCTTGAAGTGATACATAGGCTTTAGTGTTATCTGCTGAAATAGCAATATACTCAGGCTCTAAATCTTGAGCTACACTTGCACTTGAACTAAAAATACGAATACCCTGAGCTCTCAAGGCCGTTTCTTGGCCGTTGAATGCTGTCAAACTAATTGTTGTCACATTACCCTGATTCAAGGTACTGATGCCACTTGAAATGTCTATAATTGAGACTGAACCTTCAGGATCAATAGAATAGGTTGAATTAGGCTCTCCCTCATTCGCTGTTAATACTCGAGTCATGTCATTATTAAAACAAATCATATCTGGCATTGCACCAACAGTTACCTGTTTTTGAAAAACACCATCTTGATTAAAGAAGACTACAGAACCATTCAACTGAGGATTTGAATTTTCAATGGCTACTGCAACAATCCCATTCTTTGCTACAACTGAATTGACACCACCGTATGGAAGCATAGAGATACTGCCTAGTAAAACCGGTGCTGAAGGGGTTGCAAAATTGACAATATCCAATTTCTGACCAATGCTATTTGCAATATACAAGCGGTCAGTTGTCGGGTCAAAAGCCACAATCTCTGCGGAATTGGTTCCGGCGGCTCCATTAGAAAAGCTACTTAATAACTGAAGATTTAGTTCATTAGTGGGAACTGGAGCTGTATAATCATTGTCTTTGATGAAGATAATACTGTAATTATTTGAAGCAGAAACATTTGCGTTTGTACTACTTAAGATCTTAACAATAATTCTTTCAGCTTTTTCAGCAATATTATCATCAATAATGGTAACCGGAACATTAAAGGTACCATTGGTATTGGCTGGAATACTCAAGGTGTTGGACCAAGTAAAATCTGTGTTTTCCATTGCGTTACTGTAAACTGAGAAACCCAAATTCAAATTTACCGCACCGGCATTAGCATTAGAAATGACCACCGGAATATTAACAACACCGGCATTTTCATTCACAGCAAAGAAATTACTCGCTGCTGGTATTGAAACATCGGTTCGACCTTCAAATGTAACATTATCAAAACGCCATGTACCTGCGGTAGCAACCAAGGTTGGGTTTGATGTTTGTCTGAATTCACCACTCAATTGATAATGTGCCGCTAATATTCTTACAGCAAAATTTGGGTTATTTGCAACACCTGAAACACCAGTAAAACTTACACCAATTCTTCTATACTGATCACCAACACCATTATTTTGAAAACGACCATTATCTATTACTCCATTACAAAACGTCGTGTTGCTAGACGTCATGGTGAAATTTTGCCAAGATAGTCCATCAACAGTATATTGTAAGCGAACGGTATTTGCAGCAGTATTTGAAAAGCGCATGTCCCATGTCAATAACACATTTTGGAAACCTACAGTTGAAACTTGGTATTGAACACCTGAACTTTCATTACCAAGACCTGGTGTGGCAGTAAATGACCACGCCCCAGGGTTAGTACCATTTTGTGAACCACAACCATTATTGATAATCGGATCCATTCCTGTTGCGGCGGTAGCAACTGTCATTGAACCTACAACCAAAGAACTTCCTGAACCCAAATCTGCAATAGGTGCCGCGGGGGTCCCAGAAATCGTATTATAATTCCAAACCGCAATTGCATTTGATTGCGCAAATAGCCCTGCACTCAGTAAGCCAATGATTAACAAAACAAGGTACTTTTTCATAAAGTTATTTTTTTTACAAAATAAGCTTCATGATATAAAGTGCTTATAATCTGAATATTAACTTTGGAAGCTGTTTACATTAATTCATCAGTTGGCTGCCAATCCTATCAAAACCTCCACCAAACTGGGGTCGAGCAAAGTGCTGGTGTCGCCTAAATTGGAGGTATCGCCTTCGGCAATTTTGCGCAAGATGCGGCGCATGATTTTTCCGCTACGGGTTTTTGGCAAGCCCGGAACAAATAGGATTTGATCTGGTTTGGCAATCGGGCCAATGATTCGGGATACAGTTTGCAAGATGTCTTGTTTGGTCAAATTAGAATCGCCGTGCGTATCTTCCACAATTACGTAAGCATAGATTCCTTGCCCTTTGATGTCGTGCGGATAACCCACTACGGCACTTTCAATGACGCCTGCATGCATGTTGATAGCATTTTCGACTTCAGCAGTACCGATGCGGTGTCCGCTGACATTCAAAACGTCGTCTACTCTACCCGTGATGCGGTACATCCCGTCGGCATCGCGCAAGCAACCATCACCAGTAAAGTAAAGATTTTCGTAGGTAGAGAAATAGGTTTGACGACAGCGTTCGTGGTCGTTGTAAGTACTGCGGATCATTCCGGGCCATGGAAACTTGATACACAAATTACCACTGACGTCATTGCCTTCAATTTCATGACCACTTTCATCGACTAAACAAGGCTGAATACCTGGTAAAGGCAATGTGGCATAAGACGGAATGGCAGGTGTTACGCCAGCTAAATTAGAAATCATGACGCCACCGGTTTCAGTTTGCCACCAAGTATCGACAATGGGGCAGCGCTTCTGACCAATGTGTTCGTTGTACCAATGCCAAGCTTCTTCATTAATTGGCTCACCAACAGACCCCAACACTTTTAAAGAACTGAGATCTTTTCCTTGAATTGGATCTAAGCCAAAGCTCATGAGGCTGCGGATGGCTGTCGGTGCCGTATATAGGATATCTACTTTAAATTTCTCAACTACCTCCCAAAAACGACCTGCATCTGGCCATGTTGGCACGCCTTCAAACATAAGCGTAGTGGCGCCGGCACTTAATGGGCCATAAATGATGTAACTGTGGCCAGTGATCCAACCGATATCGGCGGTGCAAAAATGTACTTGCCCTGGTTGATACTGAAACACATTGACAAAGGTGTAGTTGGTCCAGACCATAAAACCAGCCGTTGTGTGGACCACACCTTTTGGCTTCCCGGTAGATCCTGAAGTATAAAGAATAAACAAAATATCTTCAGCATCCATCGCCACCGCCGGCACAGCCGGATTGCCCATAGTTTCTACTTTTTTAATCTCATCTTCCCACCAAACGTCGCGGCCTTTCAACATAGACACCGGTGTGCGGGTACGGGTGCAAACGATGACCTTTTCAATGGTTTTATTCCCAACCAAGGCATCGTCTACAACGCTTTTCAAGGCGATGTCTTTGGCACCTCTAAAAGCACCATCACAGGTCACGATAAATTTGGCACCTGCATCGTCTAGTCTGTCTGCAATAGCTTGTGCAGAAAAACCACCAAAAATCACCGAATGAATCGCACCAATTCTAGCGCAAGCAAGCGTGGCAATGGCCAACTCTGGAATCATGCCCATGTAAATACAAACGCGGTCACCTTTTCTGACGCCATTATTGAGCAGCACATTGGCAAACTGTTGCACCTTGAAATGCAATTCATTGTAGGTCAAGACCCGATGGTGTTCATCTGGATTATTCGATTCCCATATGATGGCCGGTTCATTTCCTCTGGTTGCTAAATGACGATCCAAACAATTTTCGGTGATATTGAGTTGGGCTCCTTTGAACCAAGATATTTGGGGCTCCTTGAAATTCCAATCTAGGACAGTGTCCCATTTTCTTTTCCAAGTAAAATTTTCAGCAATACTGGCCCAAAAAGCAGTTGGGTCCTCAACACTGTGTTTGTAAGCTTCTTGATAATCTTGGAAAGTCTGTAGTTGGTAAGGGTAGTTCATTTTAGTTTCATTTTAGTCGAACGAAGTTAAGTGATTCAGACTTTTTATAAATTCTATTTTGTGCTAAATTAATATAGTTATGCAAAATTAGTATAGGTATATTATTTATCTTGGTCACATGGAAAACAAAAAATGTCCTAAATGTCAAGGAAATCAAATCACTAAGAGCGGTGTCATCAAAAACAAGCAAAGGTATCTTTGCAAAAACTGCAACTACGTTTTTACGGTATTTAAGGACGGGAAAACAATAGATCCATACTTTGTTATTAAAGCCTTACAACTACATATAGAAGGTGTAAGCTTACGAGAAATAGAAAGATTAATTGGCGTGAGTCATGTATCGGTCATGAACTGGATCAAAAAATATAAAATTCAAGTTCCTGAAATGCAACATTATAAACCGAGTTATCGCGTATTCAAGCATTCAGAATTAATCCAGCACCTGAGTGAAATTGAACATGTAAAAGGAAAGGGAATGATCATTACTGAAATTGGTGATAAATACATGCTGATACAATGGGATAAATTCAAAAAATAATAACTATATTATTAACAGTAAGTATAGTTGATTTGAACTCAATTAAGTACAAATTTCAATCTTGGTCCTGCTAAACAAAAAACTACTTACATGAAAAAAAAGAATTTAATTCTAGCAACCTTGAGTTGTTGCCTCTTTTTTGGTGCAAGCCAACAAGCCAAGGCACAAGGTACCGATGGTTATGGCGCAGGTATTAAAATTGCGCTGGATACAACAGGTAAAAAATACATTCGCATTTTAAATTGGCATCAGGTATGGGTGCGCCACAACGAAAACAACCCGGGCTCTACTATTAACGGGACACCACAAGACAAACAATGGGATATGGGTTTGCGTAGATCTCGCTTTTTGTTGCACACGCAAATCAATCCTAACTTCATGTTAGTAACCCATTTTGGAATCAATAATGCCAATCAAATAAGTGGAGGAGCCAATGGTCAGGGAGCAAGTGGTGCCGATGGTAAGAAACCACAACTCTTTATGCATGACGCTTACATTGAACACCGTGTGTATAAAGATCATCTTTGGCTTGGTGCTGGTTTACAATACAATATTGGTCCATCACGATTATCAAGTGCCTCGACCCTCAATTTTTTAGGTTTAGATTCTCCTATTTTTAGTTGGCAAAACATTGAAGCTACTGATCAGTTTGCTCGTCAATATGGCTTATTTGCGAAAGGACAAATCACAAAGGACAAAAGACTAGACTACCGTGTTTCACTCAATTTCCCATTTGCAATTGCCAAAGGAAATGCGTTGGCAACTCTAGATACTGCGCTGGCTAGTCATGGTGTTACGAGCACCGCATATCGTTACGGAGGACAACCACATGTTGCTTACACAGGATACATGAAATATCAGTTTTGGGATATCGAAAGTAATGTGTTGCCATTTCAAGTAGGCACGTATATCGGGACTAAAAAAGTATTCAATATTGGTGTAGGATTTTATCAACATAAAGATGCCATGTGGTCAGCTAGCCTGAATGAAAATTCAAATAAAGTTGATACTGTTAACCACTCGCAACTTTTTATTGCAGCTGACGCATTTTTAGACATGCCACTCGATAAAGAGAAAAAATTTGCACTTACTGCATATGCTTCTTACACCTATGCCGATATGGGTGCAAACTATGTTCGAAATATTGGTCTGATGAACCCAACAAACGGAACCATTGCTGCACTGGCTTCATTTAATGGAAGCGGAAATGCCGAACCTACCATCGGAACTGGTTCTGTTATTTTTGGGCAAGCGGGAATTGCGCTTCCAAAAATCAAAAAGATTGGTAGGTTTCAACCCTATGCAAGTCTAATGCTGGCTAATTACGAACGTATTGCCGATAAAATTTTAATCCCTGACTTTGGAGTGAATTGGTTTTTAGCCGGACACAGCGCCAAAATAACAATGAATTACAGACCACGTCCTATTTTTGCGTATGAAACACCTGGGCAAAAATGGTCAGCAATTCATATGATTGACCGCAAAAATGAATTTACGGTACAATTCCAAGTTTATTTGTAAACCCCTAAATCTATATAATTATGAACGCAAGCAAACAAAACAGTATTACCAAGGTCATTGGTGCCTCCTCGTTGGGCACACTGATCGAATGGTACGATTTTTACATTTTTGGTAGTTTAGCTACCATTATCGGAAAACAACTTTTCCCATCTGATGCCGGAGCATCAGCTCTGATCAACACATTGGCCATTTTTGCTGCAGGTTTTATCGTAAGACCTTTTGGCGCCCTTGTTTTTGGTCGCTTAGGAGATTTAATCGGTAGAAAATACACCTTCTTACTTACCCTCGTTCTGATGGGAGGCTCAACATTCCTAATTGGTCTTATTCCAAGCTATGCCTCCATTGGATATGCAGCGCCTATTTTAGTACTCATTCTTCGTTTGGTACAAGGTTTGGCGCTCGGTGGTGAATACGGTGGTGCTGCTACCTATGTAGCTGAACACGCACCGGCAAACCGCCGTGGTTTTTTCACAAGTTGGATTCAAACCACTGCAACACTCGGGTTATTTCTTTCCCTTGGTGTTATTGTACTTACTAAATCATCTTTAGGTGCAGAAGCTTTTTCTGATTGGGGATGGAGAATTCCGTTTCTAATTTCTATCGTGTTAGTTATCGTATCGATATACATCCGCGTTTCTATGCACGAATCTCCGCAATTTACTAAATTGAAAAGTGAAGGTAAAATTTCTACTAATCCGCTTAAAGAAAGCTTCAGAAACCGCGCTAATTTCAAAATGGTGCTATTGGCACTATTCGGAGCAACAATGGGGCAAGGTGTTATTTGGTATACAGGCCAATTTTATGCGCAATCGTTTTTAGAAAATGCTTGTAAACTTGATTTCAATGAGTCGCGCTACATTCTAATTATTGCAATTGCTTTAGCAACTCCCTTCTTTATTGTTTTTGGATCTTGGTCAGATAAAGTCGGAAGAAAATGGATCATGATGGCTGGTATGTTCCTAGGTATAGTGAGTTACAGACCCATTTATCAATATTTCCTAGATCATTCTGACTACACCAAAGCGACTGTTCTGAGTAGCGCTGCGCCTGTGCAAAAAAGTGAATTGGTAAAGGATACTAAAGATAGCTTATACACAGTTACAATTGCAAAAACATTAGCAAATGGAGCGTCTTACAATGAAGTTACCACGACTAAAAAATTTGCTGACGATACTAAAGCACCAGAGGTCACAACCATTCAACAGGATAAAAAACTAGCAAGTAATACCTTCTGGATTTTTGTGGGTCTTGTGTTCTATCAAATTTTATTAGTTACAATGGTGTATGGTCCGATTGCTGCCTTTTTAGTGGAACTTTTCCCAACAAAAATCAGATATACATCTATGTCGTTGCCTTATCATATTGGAAATGGTGTCTTTGGTGGATTAGTTCCATTTATTGCCACCCTGATTGCAAGTTTCCCGGGCTCTACCCCACTTTCAGGACTCTGGTACCCGATCGGAATTGCGTCTCTTTGTTTAATTATTGGTGTTTTCTATCTTTCAAACAAGATTGATGAAAATGTAGCAGACTAAACTTTATAAATAACATTACTATGAATACAATTAAAAAATTATTGGGTTTAGCTTGGATGATCCTGGCTCCACTCGCTGTAATCCTTATGTTTCAACAAGCAGGAGAAAAAATAAACCTGGCCGCCGAGGGAGTAGCTAGAACGAATACTGCATTACAATGGGGTATTATTCTACTCATCTTTATTCCGGTGAGCATCGGTATGATCATCTTTGGCTACTATTCGTTCAAAGGAGAATATGACCAACTTCCAAGCAGTTCAAAAGAAATTTAATTGCTTTGAAAATCCTTAAAAAAATGCCTCTGTTTATACGGAGGCATTTTGCTTTAGAAATAATTCGTTGTAAATTAATCGAGTGAATACCAAGATTCAAATCGTCAAATTAGTACTACTAGGTATATTTTGCTTCCTTGTTTTTAATTTCCCAATAATGGAAATCATGAATATCCCAAACCTAGGCTATTTTGGTATCCCAAAATTATACATCAATGTATTCTTACTATGGGCATTTTTTATCCTTGTTCTTTTGATCATTAAAAAACCCAAAAGATGAATCAATGGTTGGTAATCACGTTTGCTATTGTCTATCTACTGATCTTATTTGGCATAGCTGTTTTTTTTGAATCTTCTCGAAAAAGCTGGGCAAAATCTCTACTTAATTCGCCATATATCTATGCTTTGACAATGGCAATATATTGCTCGGCTTGGACCTTTTACGGAAGTGTTGGTAAAGCTGCAGCTGATGGTATTGAATTTCTTGCTATTTATATTGGGCCAACCATTGGGGCTTTTTTTATGATCCCTATTTTAGGCAAAATTATTCGGATTTCAAAATTCCAAAGGATCAACAGTATTGCCGATTTTATCTCGGCCAGGTACGGCAAGAACATTACCATCGGAATGGTGGTTACCCTGCTTGTTATTATTGGTGTAATTCCATACATTTCCCTGCAAATCAAAGCGATATCCTCAAGCTTTAATCTATTAGTGGACAAAAGCCCTGCACAAGCAAAGTATTTCTACCGTGACTCTGGCTTCTACTTTACTTTAGCACTTGGTTTATTCATCAGTTTCTTTGGCACAAGAAGTTCTGATGCATCAGCACAGCATAAGGGTTTGCTTGGCGCCATTGCTTTTGAATCCATAATAAAACTTATTGCCTTGAGTTCGGTCGGCATATTTGTTTGCTTTTATCTTTTTGATGGCCCTTCTGATATCTTTAATCAGGCTAATAACAACGTTGATTTAAACCAACTCTTTACCATTAAACCCGGCGCCTATTTAGATTGGTTTTTCTTGATCATTGCTTCCCTATTGGCCTTTTTCTTTTTACCAAGACAATTTCAGGTAGCCGTCATTGAAAATACGGATGAGAAAAATCTCAATAAAACAATGTGGCTCCTTCCACTTTATCTTTTTTTAATCAACTTATTTATACTCCCAATCGCTTTTGCTGGTAGAATTTATTTCACGGGGCAAAATGTCAACCCAGATACCTTTGTACTCTCTTTGCCTTTAGCTACAGGTTCAGAATTACTCAGCATCTTTACTTTTATCGGAGGATTTTCAGCTGCTACAGGTATGATCATCGTAGAAACTATTGCCATCTCTACCATGATCAGTAATAATTTAGTCATGCCTATCATCGTTGGAATACCAGGCATCAAGAAAAAGATTGATGAGAGTTTTAGTCAGCAAATTAAATGGATCAGAAGAATAGGAATCATCTTTATTCTAGTGTTTGCTTACTTATATGAAAAAAACATTGCACAATATTTTTCATTAGTAAATATTGGATTGATTTCCTTTGCTGCCGTTTCTCAATTTGCACCTGCCATGCTCATTGGCTTATATTGGAAACAAGCAAGTAAAAATGGCGCCATTATTGGATTACTACTCGGGTTTAGCATTTGGTTTTACACACTAGTATTTCCATCTTTTGTCGATGCTGGTTTTTTTGATCACCGTATTCTCATCGACGGACCCTTCGGCTTAGGCTTTTTAAATCCACACGCTCTTTTTGGTCTAAAAGGTTTTGCTCCGTTATCTCATTCAATTTTTTGGAGTCTATTTTTCAATTTAGCGGGCGTGTTTATTGGTTCGATTTATTCTAAACAAAAACAACAAGAGTTATTACAAGCCGAGGTATTTGTTAACATCCATAAGCATGCTTTAGATCAACAAAGTGTTTGGCGTCGGACTGCAACGATACCTGACCTACGAATTCTTTTAGCAAACTTCATTGGTAAAAAAAGAGCCAATCAACTTTTAGCAGGATATGCCAAACGAAATCAGATCGAATTTAGCGAGCAAGACCTACTTGCAGATCCTCGCCTCATCGATTTCTCTGAAAGGATTCTGTCTGGAGTAATAGGCGCTGCTTCAGCTAGAATTATGGTAAGTAGTGTCACGAAGGATGAAGACATTTCTATCGACGAAGTATTAAAAATACTGGAAGAATCTCAACAGTCAAGAGAACTAAATAAAGAATTAAGAAGAAAATCTATCGAATTACAACGCGCGACAGAAGCCCTTACTCAAGTCAATCGCCAGCTCAAAGAAGTGGATCAATTAAAGGATGAATTTCTTTATACAGTGACTCACGAACTCAGAACTCCTCTTACATCCATAAGAGCGATGTCTGAACTCGTTCAAATGGACCCTGAGATGCCAGAAGCCACAAGACAAGACTTTTTAGATCGAGTGGTCAAAGAAATTGAGCACATGAGTCATTTGATCACACAAGTATTATTACTCGAAAGATTTGAAAATGGCAACCAACAACTACAACTCAGCCACTTTGACCCTACGGCACTTGTGATGAACACAATTCAAAGATTTGAAACCATGGCAGATCTAAAAAAAGTTACTCTAAAAACTAAAATTTTGGGAGAAATCAAAAATATCGATGCAGATCCCGATCTTTTAGGACAGGTACTCACGAATCTTGTATCAAACGCATTAAAATTTACTCCAGAAGGCGGTTGCATTCACATTTTATTGGAACAAGAAAAAGCATGCACCAAATTCACGGTTGAAGACAATGGCAAAGGCATCCCAGAAGACGAACAACATTTATTATTCAACAAGTTTTTTCAAGCGAAAAATCAAACACTCAAAAAACCCATTGGAAGTGGTTTAGGTCTTGCCATTTGCAAAAGGATTATAGAATTACATCATGGTGAAATACATTTAACAAGTAAAGTTGACGAAGGCACAGCGCTTAGCTTCTTTATTCCTAATTTTGCTACCGAAAATAGCCTAACATGAATACCTCAAAAATTCTTATTGTAGATGACGATCCAAATATCCTTTTATCACTGGATTATCTCATGAGAAAAAATGGCTTCCATGTTTTTGTTGCTAGAAACGGAGCAGAAGCGCTCGAACTGATCGAAACAGAAGTTCCTGAACTCGTATTACTAGACATCATGATGCCCGATGTTGACGGCTATGAAATTTGCAAAGAGGTTCAATCAAAAGAGTGGTCAAAACACATCAAGATCATTTTCTTAAGTGCAAAAAGTAAAGAAGCTGATATTCAAAAAGGTATTGAATTAGGCGCCGTTGCTTATATCACCAAACCTTTTTCCTCTAAACAGCTTTTAGCCGAGGTCCAGCAGCACCTCAGTAAATGATGCTAAAATAGTATAGTTATAAAATTTCCTTCTTACTTTATAACTAAATTCATGTAGCAAAATAAGCACATGAATCAACATACATTTCAGCAACTCAGTATTCAAGATCCAATCGGATTCTGGAAAAATGTAAGTCAAGAAATTTCTTGGCATAAAAAACCGCAAGAAATACTATCAAAACGAGCAAATGGCTATGCAGATTGGTTTGTCGATGGACAACTAAACATGTCTTATTTATGCCTTGATTATCACATAGAACAAGGTAGAGGCCATGATATTGCGCTATTCTGGGATTCTCCTGTGAGTCATCAAAAACGAGAATATACCTTTCTACAATTAAGAAATGATGTCGCCAAATTTGCAGGTGGTTTACACAAATTGGGGCTGAAAAAAGGAGACCGTGCAGTCATTTACATGCCAATGATTCCAGAGGCCATTATTGCTATGCTTGCTTGTGCAAGAATTGGCATAACGCATTCCGTTGTTTTTGGTGGATTTGCAGCCCATGAACTTGCCATCCGCATAGATGACTGTAAACCAGAGGTATTAATTACAGCAAATTATGGTATCGAAATCAACAAACAAATTCCTTATTTGCCAATTATTGAGGGGGCGCTGGAGCTCAGTAAACACCAACCCAGACATACAATTGTACATTACAGAAAAACCCAATTTCCAGAAAGCTATTATCAGAAAGGCCTCAATTTTAACGACCTCATTCAGCAACCTCTAGTCCATGAACCTGTTTGGGTTGAAAGTACACACCCACTCTATCTTTTATATACTTCGGGCACAACGGGAAAACCAAAGGGGGTACAAAGAGATACTGGTGGATATGCCACGGCCCTGAAATTTGCCATGAAAGAATTCTATAATGCGCAAGAAGGTGATGTGTTTTTTTCTGCGAGTGATTTAGGTTGGGTAGTAGGGCATTCTTTTATTGCTTATGGGCCATTAATCCATGGTTGCAGTACCGTCTTGTACGAAGGAAAACCCATTAAAACTCCGGATGCAGGTGCCTTTTGGAGGCTTGTCTCACAATATCAAATCAACCATGTTTTTGCAGCTCCAACTGCCATAAGAGCCATAAAAAAAGAAGATCCGAACGGTGAATTTTATAAAAAATATGACACTTCTAGTTTAAAATATTTCTTTCTCGCTGGTGAGCGCTGTGACATCACCACTTATCAGTGGCTTCACGAGCTCATTGAAAGTCCCGTTATTGACCACTGGTGGCAAACTGAATCTGGATGGCCTATGCTAGGAATGATGCAAGCATTGGATCTTCCTACCCCAAAGGCCGGATCTGCAGGCAAACCTATTTGTGGTTTTAATATTCAAATTCTAGATGAAGCGGGGCAAGAACTACCAGAACAAAGCGAAGGATTCATTGCCATCAAGCTCCCCTTACCTCCAGGTTGCTTGCAAACATTATGGGAAGACGAGCAAAAATTTCAAGAAAGCTACCTGGATCATTTCCCTGGCTATTATACTTCTGGGGATGGCGGTTACAAAGATTCTGAGGGTTATTTTTATGTCATGGGACGTGTAGACGACGTCATCAATGTGGCAGGGCATCGACTCAGCACCGGAGAAATGGAAGAAATAATTGGTAGCCATCAGGCCATTGCTGAATGCGCCGTAGTTGGCGTCGACGATGCCTTAAAAGGACAAATTCCGATTGCTATTGTAGTGACAAAAGAAGGTTTCGAATCGGCAGACATTCAAACTGAAATTGTGCAACTGATTCGTCATACAATCGGTGCAATTGCTTGCCTAAAATTAGTTTATATTGCACAAAGACTACCTAAAACAAGATCAGGGAAAGTACTTAGAAAAACAATGAGACTCATGCTTGAACACAAGCACTATGAAATTCCATCAACCATAGAAGATATTCATGTTCTTGCTGAACTCAAGGAGCTATTTACACCAAATTAATTCAACTCAAAAGCCACCTCATTTCTGCGGCCAATGAAATCCCAAGGGGCATTGTAGCCCATATAGATCAATTTCTCTTGATGGGCAATCCCCTCTTTTTGGAGAAGTTCGCGCAATTCCTGCGCCTTTTCTGCAATTTTAGCATCGTTGGTATACCCACCAAAACGCAAGACAGCCAAGGTTCTTTCCGCTTGTTTCTCAAGCTTCACATTCTCGTTACTTGGATTCGGCAAAGCGTCCATGCTATACTGCTTCGGCATCACAAAAGCCACTGCAGTTTCAGTTCCCATTTCCATAATCACAGGAGAAGTCATGGCAATTTTCTGCCCTTGTTCGTTGCCACCAAAGATATAGCCAGCCACTCTTCGAAAGCCTGTGCTGCTATTTTGACTGTAGGGAGCTGCAGTCATTTGTGTTTGTGCTAAAATGAGCGACGGATAGCGTCTGATCTCTGCCTTGCGTGTCAAAACACGAAGTACTTCATAGTCAGGAGTTTCAATTGATGAACGCATAAAAGACATTAAAATAATGAATAAAAGTCCGACTACGGATAGGACAAACAAGAGTTTTTTCAAGTTGATTTTTCTTATAAAACATTGCAATTGTAAAAAAGTTCTTATCTTTGCAGTCGAAATCGGCCTCGTAGCTCAACTGAATAGAGCATCAGATTACGGCTCTGAAGGTTTCAGGTTTGAATCCTGACGAGGTCACAAAAAGAAACCCTGATGTTTACATCAGGGTTTTTTGTTTTGTATTGTGTCACCAATTTATTGGTGTAAACAAATAAAAACAAAAAACGCAGTTTTGCGCAGCAAGGCTGGGGTTTCTATGC
>JACCDQ010655764.1_pt1 | contig 21121 bp, 22 predicted proteins | sample 7446031 | NCBI WGS metagenome assembly JACCDQ01 (sample SAMN15323442, study PRJNA562643) | freshwater metagenome | isolation source: river surface water | place: USA:Blue River Watershed | collected 2017-08-17
GCAGCTTAGAGATAGACTATGATACTATACTCTCTGAAAAAAAAATAAAAAAAGTGCGTGAAAAAAATGAACTGCGTGAAAAAATAAAAAGTGCGTGAAAAAAATGAACTGCGTGAAAAAAAATGACATTAGACATTTACCATATAATAAAATTTGTTGCGATATTTATTCACGGCTTGGTGAAACATAAAGAAATCATTACATAAATATCAAAGAATGGTGAATATCTGCTGTATATGTATGATGGCTATGGTAGTGGGCGAGGAGTTTGGTCTGGGACAGGGAGGACTAGCCCCAGCGATGATTTGCAGGACCCATATTGTACATAGCAGATGCCTACGTACCTGGATGGATCGGGCTCGGGATTTGAGATGCCCACTGTGCCGTCGGGATGAGACGAGTGAGCTGAACCTCGTCTCTGAGAGCGACGAAGAGCTGGAGGACGAAGCGGTGCGCTGGCTCCTTCATCTGAGGGAAAGTGCGCAGGTAGCGCGGCAGGTGAGGGAGGCCCGGGAACGGGAGTGGTTTGATGCCACCCAGCGCTTGCGCGAGGCGCAAGCCGTGGTCGTTGAGGCTGAGAGGGCGTATCGGGTAGCCCTGCGTTATGCAGAGAGGGTGGAGGCTGAAGTAATAGAGATGGAAGAGGCTATTGAAGAGTCTGATGAGGAGGAGCAGCCCCATATTTTTCTGCCGGCGGTGCATCAGCGGGACATTGATTTGTCTGATGAGGAATATGACCCTCAGCACGACGTATTACATGAAGGATGGATGTAATATAATAAAGATCATTTGTACAAAATATGACGATGACGAGAAGTGATGTGGAGAATTTTAGTAAAGATTGTTCGTATTGTATGGAACCTTTAACACCTAGGGAATTGTGTGTAGAGAAAAATGGAAAGTTATTTTGTTGTGTCGAATGTTTTGATATGTGGTTAAAACATAGAAGAAGTGGTTGGCCAGCTATATCACCAGATGTACGGTTTAGGCGGGTAAAAGCTGAACGAAGACATAATTTAGTATATCCTGAGGACGTCTAATGTTTTTTATTAATAATAAAACTTCCTAGCATTGGAATGAACTTGGGCAATTCGTCTCGTCGAATCTTTGCAATATGCTTCATTGTCTCGATCTGCTCCGTATACTCTACGATAAACATGATACACCAGGGCGTTGTATTAAGGTTATGGTAAATCCTCCGGTAGTCCGGCGAGTAATCCACATTGAACATCTCTAATCTCAATCGCTCCATCGTCACTAAACAAGTTCTGCACATTTTCGTCGAATGAACATTTTTTACCATTGCACATGTTTTACCATTGCAACACATTTATATGCATTAGACGATAGTCATATAATAAATTTTATTGCACATTGCTGTTGCCATTGGCAAACGAGCAAATGATGCATAAAACAAAAAAATGCTCGGATCTGATATATCAGCTATTATAATGAAGATGGAGGATGAGATTTTGGAGGCGGAGCGGCACCGGTTCTTGATGGGAGGAGTACTTCAGGAGATGAGTGAGGTGACACGAACAGTGATAGAGTACAGCGACCGAACACTGGACATTATTTGGCAGATACGAGATAGAATTCTATGTATATATGATCCGAGTTTCATAGACTCGGAATGGTTTTTATTATAAACGTTCTTTATCATCATCATAGATCTTTAGCTTTCCTTTATAGTAGGAGTAGTCATCGTCGGGTAGTAGATCCTCAGGGAAGTCCCGGTGGTGAAAGTCAATGTCCTGTAGTCTTAGTCTTTCGCAGAGGTCACAGTCACAATAGGATTCTTCATCGTCGCTTTTTATCATTTTTGTAAAATGATCGAATTCATTTCTACAATGTCGAGCTTATCTAGAAAAGTACTGTCAGATATTAGGGCTCTGGAGAGAATTGAAGCAACGGATGCAACAGGCAAACTGATACACGTCATCTATGTTACACCGACGTTACGTTGGGGTCTAAATGCTGTTACACCAGATGAAAAAAACGCGGGGTTGCACGATAAAAATCTATTTGATTCATTTAAAATAAAGAAAGTTTAGAAATCATTTGTGTAAACATGAATGCATTTATTAGAGAAGCTGTGAGTACAGGTTATCCGAGGGATCGGGATATACATGAAGCGAAACAGTGGAATGCAGAATATAATCGGAACACAGGTGCCCTCATCCGCTATCGACAGTTCGGATCGGTCCAGAGACTTTCACCTCTGGGTCGGAGCGGTTACTTCAACTTCCGGGTTCGAGACTCGGAGTTCGAGTTGACAGGTGGGCTATTGGCTATTGAGGAGGAGCTGATTGAGATGTTTAACGGTATTATAGAGAGAGTGCGTATTCTCAGACGACTCTTACCATCGTCACGTGTTCAAATGGTGATTATCGATAATTCGTCAGCTGTCGCCGCCAGGCATACGGTATCGACACCGTTTATGCGAGTCGACGAATTCGATGGGCAGGTGGTATTTGATCTGATCGAGGGAATGCTCCAGTCGAATGAGGAATTTGATCTGGGCCTTGCTCGTATTGTCGTTAAATTTAGTCTTGGAGCCGTGGGAGGTGGCTACCCGAAACAGGTCTTCCTAGAACCGATGGATTTTGCGAAACGGAAGCGAAGTATCATACCGATACTGCACAATGAGAATAACGATTGTTTCTTTGAATGTTTGGCTCTCGGACTGGCTCAGCATAGCAATCATGCCAAATACAAGCAGATGCTAAGGAATAAGAATTTTCGTGCCTTTGAAGCACATAAGCTTCGGCAAGCCGTCGGTGCACATCAAAGTGGAGAGAAGGTACCGTTAAACGAATTGGGTCTTTATGCTGAGCATTTTGACTGTAATTTAATTGTTGTGCAATACGAGAACATGAGTATCCTCCAAAAGCATTATAGCGATGAAAGACGATGCAATATCTTTATGCTGTATGTGGTCATGGAGGAGCATTTCCACTATGTACGTAGCGACTGCCCCGGAGCTATATGGGATCGTGCTAGATTCTGCTTCAAGTGTATGTCTGGCTATCAGAACAATGTACATCGCTGTATTGAAAAGTGTAGACGCTGTATGTCAACAGAATGTGAAGGTGGTCAAACATCCCTCAATAGCTTTCAGCACCATTGTACAGCCTGTAATTTGAAGTATTATGACGAGGCCTGTTTTGCACGACACATGAAAACTATCTGTAAGAATGAAAAGAAGTGTGAAACATGTCAGCTAATATACAGAGTCGTGAAGAAAGAACCTCATAAATGTGGGTTTCGAAAGTGCTATAACTGCCTCGAGTACATACCTATTAATGACCAGCACCAGTGCTATAATAATCCACTAAGTGAGGTAAAAGAAAAGGAAACGGATCGCTATATATTCTACGATTATGAGTGTGCATTTGACGAGGATCGTCAGCATATTCCTGTGGGTATTGTAGCGTGCTACATGGACGGTGAAATGAAGACTTTCAAGGATAATGATTCGTTTATTACCTGGTTATTCGATAAACAGCATATGGGTTATACAGCTATAGCACATAATGGGGGCCGCTATGACACTCATTTTGTCAAGGCTGAAATGATCCGTCGCGGAATCCAGTCCTGTGATGTCATTACTGGGAATACGATCCTCTACATGCTTGTAAAAAAGTTGAAAATGCGGTTCGTTGACAGTTATCGATTCATACCGATGGGTTTGAGAAATTTTCCAAAGACTTTTTCAATTACAGAACGCGTTAAAGGATATTTTCCGTACCGCTTCATGACGCTGGAGCGTCTAGATTATATTGGACAAATGCCGAGTATAGAGTGGTTCGATTTCGACAAGTTGGATAAAGCGGCACAACCCGAAGCGTATAAATGGCATGAGGAACATGCTGAAGACTGGGTAAATCTCCGGGAGCTCTGTCTCAATTACTGCATGAGCGATGTTGAATTATTGCGCCAGGGCTGTATGAAGTTTCGGGATTTATTTCGAAGTATTACCGATAATGAAGTAGACCCGTTTCAGTACCTAACAATAGCAAGCACCTGTATGCTGATTTATCGCCGCTTCTATATGCCCCAGAATAGTATCGCTATTCTGAATGCAGAGGCAGTCGCTCAGAACGCAAGTCTGAAGAAATGGCAGCGTTGGGCAGATGCCGATACGCGATGGACAAGACAAGGCGATAGATGGGCTGTAAAAGGCGATCGAGCGATGCTATTCAACATATGCGTTGACTACGGCTGTACGCGATGTTTTGGACCGCACACAGTTCATCCAACAACCTTCCAGAAAATGTATATGTTGAGACAAAGGTCCAGGGATGAAGTTCAGGAGCTTAAGGGGGCTGGCTATACGAGTGTCGATGTTATTTGGGAATGTGAATTCCAAGAGACCCTCGATAGTATTGTTTTGGATGAACGTGAGAGACCCCTGATAATACGTGATGCATTTTTCGGTGGTCATACTGAACCCATAAAGCTTTATTGGAAATGCTCCCCCGGGGAAAAGATCCGTTATATCGACTATACGAGTCTTTATCCCGCTGTTCAATTGGGAAAGCTGCGGGGTATCACCCCCGAGACCTACGATACGATCCGGCAATTGGAGTACCCGATAGGACATCCCGTATCGATAACTACCGATTTTAAACCACTCAGCGAATACTTTGGATTTTGTAAATGTAAAGTAACACCACCCCAGGATCTCTATCTTCCATTACTACCTGAACGACGCAGTGGTAAGCTGATATTTGATAATCGGACAAAAATAGGTACCTGGACAACTGCTGAATTAATGAAGGCTGTCGAATTAGGCTATGTGATCGATGAAGTGTATGAAGTACTGCACTTTGAAAGACGGACCCCGGATCTATTTCGGCAATATGTTGAAGTCTTTTTAAAAATCAAACAGGAAGCAGCAGGATGGGCAAAATTAGGTTGTTCTACAGATGAGGAAAAGGATGCGTATATAGTGGATTATGCATTGAATCAAGGTATTACCTTGGATAAGGAAAAGATCAGTGATTATAACCCCGGACTTTATTTTATAGCAAAGCTATGTCTAAATAGTCTCTGGGGTAAGTTTGGGCAGCGCGATTCCTTTACTGAGACGATCGATACATTTGATGAGGAAACCTTTGAAAAATATGCCCATAATGATGCCCTACTGATTAATGAAGTGATGATGCACTCAAATATTGCTAGAACACTGACATTTTCACGGCGTGAAGAATTAAGGAAGCGGGCAAAGAATACCAATATTGCGATTGCAGCATATACGACATCGTATGCCCGCTTACGACTGTATGAAGTATTGGAGCAGCTGAATCATTCGGTTCTATATATGGATACAGACTCCTGTATTTACGTCGATAAGGGGGAATCCAATGTGAAATTGGGGTCGTACCTAGGTGATCTGACCAATGAGCTCGATAGCGATGAGTGGATTGATGAATTCGTCAGCTGCGGACCTAAATCCTATGCCTATACGACAAACAAGGGAAAGCAATATGTAAAAATAAAAGGATTTACCTTACGTGGGCCAACGGCTGAGACGATGTCATTCGAGAACCTTAAAAATATGGTTGTCAATGAACACGAGACCGCTACGCTAAGCGCTTATCCATTAACGTTCCTCATCGGTAAAGACCACACCATATCTACAAAAGAATGGTTAGCGGGTAAGCAGTTTAGGTTTACCTTTGATAAACGTGATATATTGTGGAATGACTCATATATTGATACAGTACCGTTTATTAATAATAAAACTTCTACCTAGAACCACTGGAAGATGATGATTCATTTATATATTGTAGGATTTTTACGGTTTTTGAAAAATCCTTATGACACTTTTTACAGACCCTTATATCAGCAATTGAAGGAAGCCGAATAATATTGACATTTTGATTCATGATTGGTTGGGGACAGCACTTATCTAAAACCGCATCACATACAGCGCATAACAGTGACATTATTTATGAGTTTTGTCATTTAGATAATTATGCTAAAACGAACGGATGGTCGGGATAGTATTGAGGCTGTTATTGAGGAGTACCCTCAGGAAGATCTCACGATCGCAAATGGAACCGCCGCGGACCCCAGTGTCTCGTTTGTCGGAACTAATAACGGTTTCTATTACGATGGGGGTGTCAATGTAACGACATCAGGTACAAAACGATTCGGTGTTGCAGATGCTCTCGTAACGTCTTCGGTTCCACTCAAAGTACAAAAAACATCGACAACCTCGTTTAAGGTGGTCAATGATGCCGACAGTACAACATCGCTTAACGTCAACACCACAGCCAACAACGTCACAGTGAGTGGTAGTTTAATAACCCCCTCATTAAAGTATTCAACGTCATCAGGAGATTCAGCCATTACGTTTACTGCTGATACCATAACACTATCCACGGGTAATTCGCCATCATCATTTCAGTTGAATGATGTCACCGATACGATGACCTTTAAAGTCGATAATGGTGTAAAAATGTACATAGGATCAACAACAATTGACCCCCAGGTACCTGTAAGTGTCATTGATGCGACCGATAGTTCAGGCCTAGGTACAGGTTCTCTACGTACCGATGGCGGCGCTGCAATCACAAAGAAATTGTATGTGGGCACAGGGCTTTACCTACCTACAGCTGGAGGTACCCCGACCGAGCTGAATTATTACGAATATTTCAGTATTGCAACACAGGTCAATCAGATCGGTACATCCACAGCGTTTCATAGTACACCGCAGTCCCCGACGGTACAGTTTATACGTATTGGGTCCATGGTCACGATACATGTGGGTCTCATCAATTCAGCGGCTATTGTTGCTGGAGCCCCCGTTGCTATGGAATTGTTCTTTGGAGCAGCTTTCCCGAGCAGATTCCGAACACCCGGAGCGACGTTCTATGGCAATGCTCGAGTCTTTTCAGGTGGTATCCCGGCTGTTGGAACTGTTGCAGTGACAACTGGTGGTCTTATTCGGATTTACTACGATTCATCAACGGTCACAGCCTTTACATCAAATGCCGGTGCAAACCCCTTCTCCATAACTTACTCGACCGTCGCTTAAAATGTCATTTTAATAAACCATGTCGAACATTAACACGGATAAATTTAAGAAATTTCTAGAGGATGAACATCCGGGACAGGTCAATGCTTTGAGAGCCCTGTTTCAGCAGTATAATAACAAGGCTAAGGATATCGATACAAAATTCGATCTTAAACGCTACCTCAACATGTATACGAAGGATGAGCTTAAGGCTCTCGTCGATGAAACCTACAATAATCCACCGGCTGATCCAATTGAATAAAAAAATTTTTTATTATAGTATCGAATATTCCCCCTTTAATAATTTTTGAGCTGTAGATGTCTTTAACTTGAAGCGAATATTCTTCTCTGTATTATCTAGCATAATAAACTGATGGGGTGTATCAAATATATCTCTCAGCTTATCCCGTAGCTGTGTACGCTTTTTTCGACTGACAAATTGCTCGAGGAATTGCTCCATTTCCGAAACAGAGTAGGGTGAAAAAATAATAAAATAGTCAGCATTTTCGCGAATACCTCGTGATACAGCGCTTATTCGTTGAGCAGCAATAATTAAACTGAGATTAATATGCCTACCTCTTTCTGCAATTTTATCGACAACCCCTCTGAAATTAATAGCCCCACTATCAACGCAATCATCTAATATAAGAAGGGTTTTTGGGCAGGCCTTTGGACGAGTATCGTTATCGCGTTGTCTCTGCTTCGCTAGGCGCATACAGTTTGACTGAGCGTTATAGAGGTCGTTGATAATATCATTATCGATATTGGCAATCAATTTAAACCGTGAATTTTTTGAAAAATCATAATAGTCATCATTAAAATCGAGAGATGGACACATGATGATAATATGCTCGAAATCCTGGGCCTGGGGGGTTTTTAAATAACTGGAGATCAGAAAGGATTTACCTGACTTACGTGGTGCTGCTAATACTAGTGAAAAATGATCTTCAAAAATAAATGGAACATGTTTTTGTTCCGACTCATTGTCGCTCATTAGGATTATGAAATATTGTATTAAACTTGTAGCTCACTAATTTTCAATGTCAGATTTAAATGACTATTTAACGGTAATTTCCAGGGGTTACCGCGATCGTCGCGTAAAAATATCGACACATACGCGAGGTCATGAGCCGTTACAAAAAGATCGACATCCAGCGGCGCCTGGTAGTAAATGACCGATCCAAATCCTGTATCCAGGGGTACATTGGCTAGGACACCAGCACTTGTCGAGGATGAAAAGTTTTTAGTACTAAAACTACTGATCAGCTGAACACACTGCGATCCCGATAGGTTAATAGGGACACTGGATACTTGGGATAGCGCTGCGTAGGCACTACCAGTATTTAGTAGCCCGAGTTCCTGTAGTGGTGAATTAGCGACATCGATAAAGTAAAAATTTGCGGCACTTGCAAAAGATAGTTTTTGTGACTGAGAATCGTAAGTGCATGTAATGACATTTGTAGCACCAACCGCATCAGAAGCAGGTTGCATATTACTATTTAAGTAGGTGGCCATCTGACTACCGGTGTAGGCATTTTCGGGAATTGTCAGTGTCACAACACCAGCTGTATCATTCCACGACAGCTTATTGTTATACTCATTAATAGGATACACGGTATTTGGCATTTCCAAATCTATAAGTGCCACTTTATATCGGAGGGCTATATTAAAGCGATTCGATTCAATAGGCCAGCGCCGCTCGTAATTAGTAGTGCCGAAACCATCGCGTGTTGACAGGAATATCAGTTGACTCATTGTCAAAATGGTGAAAGAATTGTTAAATGAAATCATTTTGTAATTTCGTTCGAATGAGTGTAGACTTCCAGAACATTGTACCAGCGCAATTTGCGCTGCCCCAGCAGTTGACAACTTCCAAGTCTATTTTACGTAAAACTTTAATGGAAATCCTACCCTCTAGCCAACAGACATTTGGTCCAGGTGCAAATGACTGGATTACCTTTAATATTTCATCGAATATGGATTTTTTATCGGGTCCCGAAAGTTATATACGCTTTAGTTTATCGCGGCCGAGTACTGACGCATCGGTAAACGACCAGGATCAGGAATTGATCACTGAACCATTGGCTCTTGAGGTAGGTGGTGTTAATGCACTATTTAAAACCATTGAAGTTCGATCCTTAGCCTCAGGTATTTTGCTTCAGCGTTATGATAACTATAACCGTTACTATGCTCTAAAATCCAAAATTCATCATAAACCTCACGATGTTGATGTTATGGGTGCGTCGTATGGAGATAGTATTTCCACGCATCGTATCACCCAAGAGCCTGCATCGATGGCTAGATTTGGTGTTGGGACTGTGTCTGTAAATGGTGTTGGTACCGTAACTGGAACCAATACCAGATTCACTTCAGATGTTAGACCGGGGGATATAATGACTGTTTACGTTATTGGAGCTACTCCTATTATTGGTACTGTCCGCTCTATTGCCAGCAATACATCACTTGACATGGACTGTATAAATCCAGCAGTAGGTGGACCAGCGTCCTATTCAGTTAGAAAGATGCAAGTGCATAATAGTGCCAGGACTGAATTTGCAGCGTGTCGTGTTAGCGCAATAAATGGTGGTGCTAAAATCATTGAATTTAAACCTATGCTAAGTATTTTACAGCATCAATTACCGCTCTTTTTAATGAAGGGAGGTATTGAAATTCGTTTTCAATTGGAAGATGCCTATAAGGCCTTTACAGTCGGAGCTCCGCATGATGCTTATAGAGGAGATTTAGCTAATTATAAGAATTATACTTATAATATTGATACACCTCGCTTTATGGCTATGATGGTGACACCGAGTCCAGATATCGTGTCGGAATATGTTCGAGAATGGAAATCCGGTTCGGGACTATTGTACTCGATACCATCTGTTCGAACACGTCGAGTAGATGGTAATAGTATCTCTGAAACCAGCGCGAGTTATCAGACGTCCGTTGGGGTACGAAGTGCCCGAAAAGTCTACGTTATGGTTCAGGATAGTGTTCTTCATGAGTCGTCCGATAACTATGCGTATGTAAATAATTGTCTATCAACCTGTTTAAGAGATGCCATTTCGGAATTTCAATTTAAAGTAGGGTCCCATAATTTCCCCAATCGCTCTGTGAAGTGTAGTGATAATATTTTTTCCGAAGCGTTGGAGCAACTTAAAATCGTTTCGCGTTCTGCAGGTTTCCGTTTTCATTTAAAAGATTGGGCTGAGACCATAGCCTATCCAGTATCAGATACAGCATCATGTGTCGATGCTAATTCGTTTATTATATCTGCGGACTTATCACGGGATAACGGTATGAACAGTAATTTATCAGGGGTTGATCTGTCGATTGTCCCTCTGGATCTAGACCTTCAGCGCTATGCTGACCGATCTGCTGCAAAAACAAGATACAATGTTGTGCATGCTGGCACATCTCCAGGAAAGCCTATTTACTGGTTCTTCGTTGAGCACGATTCCTACCTTAAAATTGCTAGTGATCAAATGTCTGTCATGAATTAAATTCATTTTTAAATGTTATCACCGACTGCTAAAGTATTTAAGCCTTTGTCTGATTTATTTTTAGAACAAAGAGAAACTGTAGAAAAATTATATTTAGAGCCTCACGCGATACTTTTAAGCGAAATTAAACAGTTAAAAGAGCGTATCGAAATTTTAGAAAAAACAAAAAAACGAAAACACTCTGATAAATTAGCGTCTCGTAAAAAACAAAAATCATAATTATAAAGTGATGCTTCTTGTTACAAATAACAAGGGGGATGGACATGAATTCGGGGTTGTCGATTCGCATTACGAAGCCTCAAACCTTGATGATCTAATAGGTGACGGTTCTATGCTGAGTTCCGTATTCGGAAATAGTAGAGCACTGACGATATCCGGTATTATTGGTAGCGGCGCCTATGCAGTGCAGAATCCCGAAGGATTAATATCGCGAATAGCGATACCAAAGGTTAAAAGTGCAGGGGGATTTAGCGAATGTGAAGTGGATGGATCTAGCCTTTTCGCAGGACATGAAAAAGCAAAGCGGAGTGTTTATTTTAAAAAAGGAAAGTTCATGTCTCCGAATATGGGTCTAGTAAAAACCAAGGGCATAAAAAATATGTATAAAAAAGCAAGAAAACTCACACCCGAAGATATAGAGGAGCTGAAAGAGAAATCATCGCTAACCGTTTCGGATGTACCCAGTGTACGTGAAAGTGTGAATGAATTGGAAAAACAGCCTGGAAAAGCATATAGGCCACATAGGAGAATGATGACGACTGTAAGGAGAGTAAATCCAATTCTATATAGTGAGAATACGGATCAAGATGGTCTCGAAGCGGCCCCCCGCACCAGCATCAATGCATTTACCCCACTGGCTACTAAAGAACATAATCCTATGAAACCTCAGCGTACCGGTGGGCATGATCACAACCCCCGAACTCGTGAACCTATTTCCTACATACCTATAAGTATGGGGGGTGTCATTGCGCATGCCGATTTAAATGAGAAGGACTTACCAATTGCCGTTACACATTATGGTTCTCCACAAGATTTCCAACATCAAGACAGCGGGTCTTTATTCAGTCAAAATGAAGTTTTATAAAAAATTATTGTAAAAATTGATCAATACTATGCCGTAGTGCTTTCAGGTAGCTTCTCGATAGGGGTTCATATACATGTACCTTGTAATCTGTGGTATCTAGAGAGCCCATGAATGATAGAACATCACCCTTTATAAAATAGGCATGGTAATTCTTTGGAGTCGAAAGTGTTGGTTCAAACTGATCTCGTAATTTATTTGACATCCTATCGTAATATTCCCCGGCCCCAGATCCAGAATTATAGACATATACTGCATCAATAGCGCTTTTATAGTGGTGCGTTAAATCAAGGGCCAGTGACCCGCCGAGTGAATGTCCTACTAAGATCATTTTACGATTGGGATAGGCTGCGATTACTTTTTCAAATTGGCGTTTATTTCGCGACCACCGCTCACTAAACTCCTCGAGCCCCATAGCAATAGCTTTGTCCGTATCTAGCCAGTCTTCGATAGTAGTACTGCCCCGAGGAGCACATAGTACTGTTTTATCCCTGTACCAGACTGCAAATTCGTCAATCGTTAGTTGATCATTCAGCTGCCAATCCTTATATGGTAATCTTTCTGCTTTTTCTGCGTCATGACGACCGTATGCTGCCTTAGCAAATGCTGCGTAATAGGTACATTCACTGGGTAGTTCACCGGGTACTCTTTTTCCAGATTCTTTTGCATCAGCTAGGGTTTTTTCTTTTTCAGTTTCAGCATCATTCATAGCCTTGTAGTATTCCTCATGAACTTTTTTTTGTACCTGTTTAGAATTTGGATGTAGTTTTTCAATTCTCGCAATTTTACTTTCTTTCTCAGCTGCGGCTGAGCGACGTGATGCAATGCTTTTGCTTATTTTATCTTCAAGTTCAGCGCTTTCTTTTTTTTGGGCATCATAATCGGGATTTGTTAAATAGCCTTCTTTTGCAATCCGTTTTGCTATAGATTTTTTGGTTGCAAGATCACTTTCTTTTTTACGTTTTAATTTAAGATCTGATAATTTTTTTTTATTAATAGCCTCTTGTTCTTCTCTAGTTAATCCGGATTTCTTACTTGTCTTTAGTTTTTCTGTGACCTTTTTACCCATTTTATCAAAATGATACTTTTGAGGATGCTAATGCCCTAAAGCCTCGCTCGGTGCGTAAAACAGGTCCTGTTTCTGATCTCATTCTCTCCACAGGCGTCAGAGAGCCGATACGTTCATCAAAATGTTTTTTCAGCATGTCACTGTTTGACGCCAGTTTACTGTGGAATTCGTCGCGCCACGATATCATATCGTCCAGTTTACTATGCAGTGTTTTGACGTCGTCAGATACCCGTGCTATTACCCCCTGATTAAACGCTAGTTCTTTTTCTTTATCTTCTTTTTGTTTTTTACGCGCCAATCTTGCATTTTCTAGCGCCAATTTACGTTTATCGGTCATGCGATGTTCTTCTTTCTTTACCTGCAACTTCACAGGTTCAGGCTTCAAGGCTGCAGGAGTTTTCTCTATGGGTACAATAGCCGGTAAAACCTCTTTGTTTTCAGTGTCCATTGTCTTTTAGCTAAATGAATGTAGATTTACATTTTTTATTCATTATGTAAAAATATGGATCAAGGCCAAATCAGTACCAGTTTATGGTACGAACGTGATGGTAATACAGGGGAGCGTACTTTTCAAGAACGGGAGGGAAAGCCTCTTGCAATATCAAGAGATGTCAGTTTTGCCCGCCACCAGCCCGTTCAAATTGACTGGTCTGCTTGGTCCCATCAACCTCAAAGTGCACTCATTGCTGAGACCCCTAATCTGATGAAAGTAGATTATCCTGTTTACGAAACCTTTAGCTTCCCATCATTCAATATGCCATTATTGTATCCGGATTCTGTTCAGGAGGAAATGCTGAAAAAACCTATCATACCGCATGCATCACCGAATAAATTTCTCCTTCCCAACCCATTCTGGTTTGAAAATAATCAATATATTCGCGTAGGTGAATCACGCGATTCGATAAGACGCTTAAAATGGTCTCTTCCCGTAAACCCCGGAGCCAATGGTCAAATGAGTGTCGATATGATGGGTCAACTACCAAACATGGTATTTGAAAGTAATCTATCTATCACTGTGCGAATGTATGAATGGTATTATGCTGTCAATACTATTATAAATTATTCCCCAAATGCTGGTCTCCAGATATTTTTGGATGTTAACGATCATAAGAGTATCAATGTTGAATACTGCAGTACATCGTGGAACGATAATGTCTGTATTAGATTAGGTACTACTACATCTTTTAAAAAGATACATGATAAACGAAACTCTATCAATGGTAAATTGATTAGTGATTCGGTTTTTATCGATATTTACGAGTACTATACCGATGCTATGATTGCAGCATTTAGTAAAGATGAATGTGTAACTGTTGGTCTTACATTACCTCAGGGATTGTCGTCAAATACCCAATCGCAATGGACAAAATTAATAACCAAACTTTGGGAGCAGTTTTCGACTGGTACTTTTAAGAGGTTTGGTGGCGGCGGTGGTGGCGGCGGCGGTGGTGGCGGTGGTGACGGTGGTGACGGCGGTGGTGACGGTAGCGGTGACAGTGGCGACGGCGCCGATGATGATGATGGTATGGATGTAGATAACCAAGGTTGGAATAACTTTTGGGCTTTAGCCGGTGATAATGATGATGATGATGATGATGAGTTCTATCCTATGAAAGGGGAGGAGGATGATATAGATGATAATAATTACAAGGGCTATGGACTCCAACATCAATTGCAACATATGCGATATCTTGATGATGTTGATGAAAAAGGTGACCCAATTATCGACGCTACCTGGAATTCTTATTATAATGACATTACCGAGGATATTAATCAACAAATGAGGCCTCCGCCACTAGAAGCCATTCCTCAGGAGCCATCGTATTACGATCCTTCAGCGCCCTCAATGGCAGTGATGAGCGAGATACATGAGCAGATACGCAATAATATGGCTAGCAAACAAAAACATCGAAGAAGTGCTATATCAGATATACGGGTCGCTGTGGCTGAGTCTCAAAAAATGAAATCAGATGCCCCGATAAACGACGTTAAGAAAGAACCAGTAGTAAAAGAAGAACCAGTACAACAACAGCCAGTAGTAGTAAAAGAAGAACCAGTACAACAACAACAACAACAACAGTCAGTAGTAGTAAAAGAAGAAGTAGTACAACAACAACAACAGCCAATAGGAGACAATGATGGACAGCGTGGTAAAAGAAGAAAAGCCATAGATGCTGGGGTGTTAGTTGATCAACAAGCAATGGATGAGCCTGAACCTGAACTAGCTCATAAGTCTGAGGAGCATATACATAATCGTATGCTTTTATGGGAGGCTTTAGAGAAATACAGTAGAGTTTACGAGAACCAATCTGACTATACCCAAGAGCAGATCAATAATGCTATGGTGAGAATTCAACGGATGCGTGAAATACTTGCCTCAGATAAAAATATTATTCGTGATATCATGAGTGTTTTTGCCCCTGGTGAATTTGAAAGCAGTGTTGCCGCGGAAGTAAAACCCCCTCTAATGATACAGGATAACGCTCTCCAAAATGATATAGACGATGTTAAATTAGCTGACAATGTCAGATCTGTGCAACAAACTGTAGAGGATCTCGATGACATTAGGGAATTAGCATACTTTACTGCTCGTGCTCCTTATGCCATGATAAGAGAATACTATCAGAGAGCTAGAGAGGGTGTCATTGAAATAGATTTAAAGGACTATATAGACATGTTCAATAATTTGAAGGCCGACGCGGTATTAGCATACGATCATTTATCAGCAGACAATAAAACTGAGTTAGACAATGAAATTAAGTTTGATGGGGGTTTCAACAAATATTCATTTTGGTCGATGAATCCAGAATCGCTAGTATTGGGGGCTCAACGTTTCACTGATCGAAATTTTTACGAGCCATTTACTATCGCTTATAATGAAGGTATATTAGATGCTGTACCCGGTATAGAAAAAATTGCGAAGCATTTGAGACTCATACGTGATCCCAGTGTAACCGATGTTAAAATGAACGCCACTATTTATTGGTACGAGAAATTCCTACAAAATGAAGAAACTTACTACCGACTTATTAACAATTATACCAGCAACAAGGCATCAGATGAGCAGGCACTAGTATTGTATCAGGACCAAAGAATATTACGGAGAGGTGTAATACGTCACAAGGACGACGATGCACCCGACAATGATAATGATAGAGTCATTAAGAAAGTAAAAGATAGTTCAATGCAAGTATTATTGCAGCATAAGATCGATTATAATGCTCGAATATATGCTCAGCAGAACCTTGTAAAACTATTCTTTGACCAAATGTTCGAAGCACAGGTAATGAGTGCCAAACTAGCGAATATACCCTCTTTAGCATTTCAACAGCCGATGGCTATTGAAGCTGGAGTAGCACAGTTAGCAATTGAAGGACCACCGCAACAATTGCAAATAGGTGCCCCACCGCAACAATTGCAAATAGGTGCCCCACCGCAACAATTGCAAATAGGTGCCCCACCGCAACAATTGCAAATAGGTGCCCCACCAAAAAGGTTATCAATTGAGCCAGCACCTGAAGAAAAAAAGTCTGAAGATCCCTTTAATTTAGAAAAGCGGTTTGATATAGCTGAAAGATTGATTAACTTAACTGCGGATCAGGTATTATTGGAGAGTACAAGTAAGCTTATTGTGGATAGCATTCATATTAGCAACGACAACCTACTTAGCGATGTTGATGCCATTCGTGCTAAGTGGCTTGATCGTGTACCAGATGATAATAAGAGAGTAGCTGAGATATTGAAACTTATGCTCGCGAAAATACCGACAACGCCGACAGAGGATAAAATTATTAACGAGAGTTTCACATGGGCGATTAAAAATGTCCATTTTAAATATAAGAGAATGGTCCCGAATAAAAAGGAAATTGGTATCTCACTGATGAGCGACATTTTAAGGGCTATTCAGACATTAAAGAAAAACTGGGGAATAACGGAAAAAAAATATCATTAAATTTATTCTAATAAACGGCATACTTCTTCATAGATATCCTCAAACTTCTCTTTAATATAGTCCTGCTTGTGCAAGTAGTGAATGTATTTGGGGTCGATTGTCAGGATATTCAGTAGCGTTTCGCCCTTGTACTTTCCAAATGGCATATTCGTTGACCACTGGGTTTTCTTCGATGCTTCTAACAACTCCAAAAAACTGTCAACATCCACTCCAGCCGCCGTCAATGCTTGTACAATAGTGTCTTTCGAATACATTTGTCTTTGTTTGAATGATTTTCAACATAGTTTCATTCTAACGTTCTATCATAATGTCAATTTTTTAAAATGTTGCATGTTAAAATTTTTTAAAGCGCGAAAAATGATATATTGCATCAGAATGTGATGCAATGCACAATCATTCAATGAAAAAACATGGATGAATTGATAATCAATCGTATAATCATGGATGCTGTAGATCTGAGGAATAAGAGCTTCCATCGTGAGATGTTGAGGACATACCGTTGGTCAAAGACTGGTCTGGCGATCTACCGGAACAAGATATTGTGGTCGTTCGCCCCATCGTACTTTTACTACGAAAAGGATCTAGAGGAGGCACGGCGTGCCAAGCGATACGATACCTACACTATAGACTTTCTGAATCAGTTAGAAGAGCCTGAACTTAATGACTGGTACGAAAGGGTCAAGAGGCAGAGATATTATTAATTTTATTAATAGCAATCACTATCCATGGGTATTCTCATCCAATCAACATACGGTCTAAATAGTCCATAACCTGCTACAAATTCTTCTTGTTGTCTTAGCGCTTTATATAGATAGAGTTTTTCTTCGTCATCCTTCAGCTGTGCATCTATCCAATGTAATGTAGCTATAGTTTGTTGTGCCTCATGTTTTTCAGTATACCTACACCGGACCAGTGCTGTAAGGACACCGATAAAAGTCGATGCTGCGACTTTCTTTAGTAAATACCCCATTGATATGTATAATGATTTTTGTTTATTAATGAGGTCGAAGCTGTTTCATTGACTTTACTTTATACATAAAAAGAATGTCCTCATCAGGAGTATCAATAAATTCTTTGGCACGCTTTCGTGCAACACTCCAGTCGGAAATTAACCGAGCATCAAAGTCATCACCACATAGATTCGCATATTCGATACGTGGTCCATACATATTAGCTAGTAATGCTTCCCTGAACGGCATGATTGGACTGATCCGCTTATTACTAAATGTACAGAACCAAGCGACACCTCTTTTGTACTCTCTTAGCCAACAACCCATTGAAATGTAAAATGATTTCATTCTGACAAAATGAAACGAAAACCAACGGACGGATGTGAACTAGAATATCTGCTGACCCGTGCTGATTACCAGGGTGTTAACACGGGTACCATTGTCGATGGGACACTGGCCCTGACCACCCGATCAGTACTGGCTGGGCAGCATCCCGATGGAACCTACCAGAATGTAGATCTGGATGCCCGGGGTCACTTATCTGTCGCTGTACCGAGCACATTGTATAACGAAGCTATTACCACTACCAATACTTTGGTATTTTCCGGGCAGTTCCTCTATGATATGGTGAATAGTCAGAAATTCGATAGCACAAACGTTCTCTACGGTACCATTACGGCAGTGGACAGCGTCTGTTCGATTACTGCATCAGCAGCCGGTCCGGGTAATGTAGGTTATGCGGTTCTCCGCTCCAAGCCGCCGTTACGCTACTATCCAGGCAGTTCAAATGTGGTGCGGTTCTCTGCGCGGTTTGGTACCCCGCGAGCTCTGAGTCAACAACGTATAGGACTTGGCTTAGCACAGAATGAATTAGCCATTGGTTACAACGGGACCTCATTCGGTACCCTCTATGCCCATAGTGGCCGGATACAGCAAATGAGTTTTCTCATTACAACAGCCATTACTGGTGCTGGGAATGTACGAGTTATATTAAACAGTGTTACCTTTACGGTACCGGTTGTAGGTTCCGGAGGTAGCTTACAGCATACTGCTGCACAATTAGCGGCATATACATCCTACACGGGCTGGACCTCTTATGCTATAGATGCAACTGTATATTTCACAGCTTTAGGGGTCGGTGCTAAATCTGGAACCTATAATGCACTTGATGTGGGCATCGTTGTAACAGTGGCAACGCTAAGGACAGGGGTAGCGTTAACTGAATCATGGACACCTATTGCTTCCTCAAATGTAAACCCTACCCTGGCTCAAACGATTGATCCCCTGAAGGGTAACATTTATGAGATCAGTTTCGCATGGTTGGGTTTTAATACCGTAACCTATTCGGTGGTCGATGAAGCAACTGGTATTTTAGAGCCCATTCATCAGCTGACCTTTGCGAATACTTCAACGGCTCCCTATTTACAGGTACCCAATATGCCCTTCCAGGCTGTTACCTATAGTTATGGCCCGGGTGCTGATGTCACCCTTCAAACAGCCAGTATTGCAGCGTATACTCAAATTGCGCGTCTGCCTGTATCGTTTACCCCAAAATTCTCAACTTCAACCTCGGAGACCGGTGTGACAACTGAGCGAGTGGTTTTGGCGTTAAGAAACAGCTACTCTAAAAATGCTGTCGTTAATCAGACCCGTATATATATCAAGAGCATCTCACTCAATACGAGTAGTGGAACAAAACCCGTCACATTCAAATTGATCAGTAATCCAGTTCTATCGATCACGAGCACAACTGTCTTTCCAAACTGGCAAAGTGCTGCTACAGATGCTCTGATGCACTATGACACTACATCTCAAGCTTATACAGGTGGTACAGTGGATCAGACCTATATTTTGACGAAAGAAGAGTCCCGGTTCATTGAGTTTGTGCAAGGCGATGAATTCATGGATCGCGGCGATATACTAGCAATAACAGCTACAAGTACAAATGCAACGGACGTTTCAGTGTCTGTATTTTGGGTAGCGGACTTATAATAAAATTTCATAACTATAATGCCTTTAATACATAAAGTAGAATTTAAACATCTGGACATTAAAAAGTATCTCAATTCCTTAAGACACTGGGTCTATTGCTCCGATAACAATACTCCCTGGCAAGCCTCCAATGTTAACCAAGCGAAAATCTACGAGCGGCTTTCAACGGCAAGTACGGGTCATCTGCAGTTTCATCGGTTTGCTTCAGAACCTAATGACACTATTCTGGGTAACCTGCGTCCTCGTATTGAAATTGTGCCTGTGCATGGGCGTCTTCCTAAACTCACACCGCTCCATATTCAATACGTTGTCTCCTTTGTTGAAGGAGGGCCCGATTTTCGCGGACTGGTATTCCAGATTATGGACCACACCAATACCGGAGGAACACTCCCAGTCTTCCAGTTTGAAATGAGATATGGTGGTCTACACACCCGCTGGTGCACTGTGAACAGCGACTCCAGCAGCAAGGGTACTGGAATATTTAGATTTGCAACACCGAAATGGAACGCTGGTGAGTGGCATACGCTGGATGTCTACGGGTACCTATCACATATTGACAACGGGGGCTATTTTCGAGTGTACCATAATGGGCAGTTTGTTTGGGACCGTCGGGCACGGAACGCATCACAGAGCGGTGGAAATCCCCAGCTACAATATGGAATTTACGGCGTCGCAGGCTACTCCCTAAAGACCCATGTAAAATCTCTGCTCTGGGAGACCGTCGATACGATTCCCATGACACAATCCATTTATTAATTATTAAAATGTTCTCGTTACAGCCATTCTTCTTCATCAATGCGTTCTCCGATAGCACTGCTCAGACTAAGCTCAGAGTGCGTACATTCTGTGCTCATTTTAAAGCAATTTGAGCACTGTGTCTTCCTGATAGTTCCTCCATCATTTAGTAAGCTTCTAATATAGGATGCTTCAACCAGTGTACTGCAGATGATCTCCGTTTCGTCGTCCTCGCATAGCACTATATTAAATATTGGCCAGTACTTATGTTTCGGGAGTCTCTGTCGTAGCTCCTTTACAGGATGAAATTCGTGTAGCCAGAGGGAATAGGCGAAATGCTTCATATTTGTAAAATGACTTTTTTGTTTCAATCATCTTTATTTTCGCGCCAAACGCACTTTTTTATTTTTCACGCACTTATTTATTTTTACCAATCGTTCACATCGGTCCACCCTGGGTGCATATCCTCCTCGTTATCCGATAGGTAGTGGGACTTGCTCGCTTCATAGCGCAGTGTTCTGATAACACAATTCAGTTGCTCGTTTGGATGCGCACACCTTGCGCTATTGACAAAGCAATTAGCGCATTGTGTCGGGCTGATACTTCCACCATGATTTAGTAGGTTTTTAATATACGCAGCTTCAATCAGTGTATCACAGACGATCTCCGTTTCATCGTTCTCGCCTAGCACTACAGTATATATTGGCCAGTACTTATGTTTCGGGAGCCTCAGCCGTAGCTCATCGGGACTGTGATATCGGTGTAACCAGAGAGAATAAGCGAAATGTTTCATATTTGTAAAATGAGTCGGA
>JACCDQ011298309.1_pt1 | contig 21116 bp, 14 predicted proteins | sample 7446031 | NCBI WGS metagenome assembly JACCDQ01 (sample SAMN15323442, study PRJNA562643) | freshwater metagenome | isolation source: river surface water | place: USA:Blue River Watershed | collected 2017-08-17
AGTGATTTCTTCTGGACCGCTGTAATCGCGAGAGGGCAAATTGACATCGGGGTAGTCAACGTACTCCATCAGGGCAGCCGCCACGTCTTGGGCCCACTCAAGGCGGGCCTCCAGCATGGCTCGTGCAGCGACGTGCGCTGACGCGTTGCTGCGAAAAAGCGGCAACGACAATTTCGCCCCGGGTGCACGCGTAAACCATTCCGGAGTGACGTTGACCACGCCAGCAAGGCGTTCAAGCGCGTCACGCTCGGGCGCTTGCGTTCCTGCGCGCCACTTACTGACGGTCGCCGGAGACACGTCGACCATTGAGGCCAACTGGACTTGAGTCAGACGACGGGCCGCAAGAATTTGGCTAAGTCGATCTTTCTGAAATCCTTGTACACCACCCCTGCTCATGATCCTGTTCCGTCTTTGTCTTGTTGTTTGCCAATGTTCTTCTTCAGCTTCGGCACAGCCAAATCGTCCTGGCCTGCTGTCGGCTGCTGGTCGTAGCGCTTGATGAATGCGTCAATGGGTTCCCGGAAAAGCCAGCCTTGCATGTGGCGATCTGGAACCGCGATTTCGATGGAGACTGGTGTGTCCGGCTGGCTGTGCAGCGATCCTGCAAAGCAGGCCACGACGAACACAACCGCTTGGGATGGCTCCACGTAGCCTGAAAAGAGTCCGGGTTGAACCAGTGGCTCGATGGCTGCGTTCGCCAGGGACATCTGTTTTCGGGTTTCGCTACGCCGCCCGCTGTTCCAGACCCCATACTTGGTGTTGAACCGTGCCAAGGTGAAGATCCCCGCCCGGCCTGTGACGATCTGATTGCCGCGCAGCGGTGAAGGGGATGCGTCTGCAACGGCGAGTGCGCGATGGAACGACTCATTCATATGGAAGTGGCGCAACTGACCCACCACGCTGGGCAAGTGCCCGTCATCCATCCCTCGCGCTGCAGCATAGGCACGTTGAGCACCGACCAGCTTGGCTTCTTCGAGGCCCATGACAAGCTCACGCGGGATATTCCTCACGAGCAGGTCATGGATCGTTTCTTGGTTCGGCTGGGCCATCGGCAACTCCGTCATCGGATTTCGTTCAAGAGGATTCTATCATCAAATAATTTCGCTTAAAAGGTTTTTGTGTAGAAGATACTGCGATTGAGGCCGTCGCGTCCCCGGTTTGTAGCGCATCCAGCGCATCGCCTGCCACCGACTAGGCCCGGAGAACATGGGCGAAATGTTTCGTTTTGTCTTCCGAAAGTTGCATTCGACGAAATAACGGAACATACTCCACCCATGCTCTCCAATACCCACACTCAGCGCGTCCTCGATCTGGCCAGCCAGAAGGGGCTACTGCGCGCCAGCGATCTGGACGCCATCAGTGCGCCTCGGGTCGTTCTGACGCGCCTGACCGCTGCGGGTCTCCTGGAGAAGGTGGGGCGTGGCCTGTACCGTCTGCCAGATGCACAGGTTTCGGAATTCGAAAGCCTTGGTGCCATCGCCACCAAGGCACCTCAAGCGGTGTTCTGCCTGCTCACGGCCCTGCAGTTTCATGAGCTGACCACGCAGCTGCCACGTCAGATCTGGATCGCCATGCCTCGGGGCAGCCACCCGCCCCGTATCGACTACCCGCCCGTCAAGATGGTGCAGTTCACCGGCGATGCCTACTCGGCGGGGATTGAGGAGGTCGAACGCGACGGTGTCAGGCTCCGGGTGTACAGCGTGGCCAAGACCGTGGCGGACTGCTTCAAGCACCGTAACAAGATCGGGCTGGATGTGGCGCTGGAGGCGCTGAAAGACGCCCGGGCGCGCAGCAAGGCCTCCGTCGACGACATCTGGCGTTTCGCCAAGATATGCCGCGTGGCCAACGTGATGCGTCCCTACCTGGAGAGTGTCGGATGAGTGCAGCCACACGAAATGTCGCGGCACCCGTCCGTGCGCGCCGGCTCAATGTCGCCAAGGCGCAAGGCGTCGATTTCAATCAGGTGCTGGTGCGCTTTGCCTTGGAGCGCATCCTCTACCGGCTGACCCAGTCGCCGCACGCGGACCGCTTTCTGCTCAAAGGTGCGCTGCTGTTCACGCTCTGGTACGACATGCCACACCGGGCCACACGCGATGCCGACCTCTTGGGCTTCGGTGCCAGTGATCTGGAGTCGGTCGCCCAAGTGTTTCGGGACATCGCAGCCGTACCGGTCGAAGACGGCATCGTGTTCGACCCTGCCTCCGTCACGGTCGAGGAGATCCGCAAGGAAGCTGGCTACGGCGGCGTTCGCGTGATCATTACGGCCGATCTGGCCCGAGCACGCTGCAAGACCCAGATTGATGTCGGCTTCGGCGACGCCGTCACCCCGGCGCCTGTTGATTCGGTCTATCCGGTACTGCTGGAGGAAATGCCCGCACCACGACTGCGGGCCTACCCAACGTACACCGTCATCGCGGAAAAACTCCACGCCATCGCTTTGCTGGGCATGACCAACAGCCGCCTGAAGGACTACTTCGATCTGTCTGTGCTGTTGGAACGAGAAACTCTGGACACCGATCTGCTGGCCCAGGCGATCAAGGCCACGTTCGAAAGACGGGGCATGGCGGTTCCTGAAGCGCTGCCAGTTGGCCTGACGGACGAGTTTGCGCACGACGCTTCGCGCCAGGCGCTGTGGCTGGCATTTCTCAAGAAGAACGAACTTCCGCCAGAACCCTTGCCCGCCATCGTTGGCCGCTTGAGCGTGGCATTGGCCCCCGCGTTGAACACCGTCGCTCGTTGAATATCCCTTCATAGGGCAGCTGCTTCGCGCCCCTCGCCACGGTCAGTGGCGGTCTCCATACGGACTTTGCATGGAGACCACGATGACTACTCGACTTTGCGCGCACTGCGGCCACCCCTTCGAACCCCGCCCACAGGTTCCCGACCAAGCGTTCTGCTCCGCCCCTGAATGCCAGCGGGCTCGCAAGCGCGACTGGCAGCGGGCAAAACTCCAATCCGATCCTGACTACCGCATCAATCAGCAGGCGGCCCAGCGCGCGTGGTCACAGCGCAATCACGACTATTGGCGCAATCACCGAGACGCACAACAGGTCAACGGCGATCAAGGGGAGCAACCTACCACCGCCCATCGGCAGCAAGTCATCGATCCGGTAAAGATGGACGTGTCAGCGCTGCCTTCCGGTATCTACCGGATCACAAGACGTCCGGAGTTTCCGAATGGAACACCGGGCTCTTGGGTAGTTGAAATCACGCTGCTGTGCGAAACCTGCGAATGCAAGATGGATGCGTCAAGAGATGACTTGATCGACACCCAGGGAATCCAGCCTTAACTTCAAGCCCAAATGGGCTCTCGATCATCCTGGATGGCAACAATTTCAACCATGTGCATTCCGGCCGCGCATTGCAGGCCACGTGTATGCCAATGAGGTGAAAGGCAGGCCCGAGAGCAGGTTCACACAACATAAAGTGATCGGGTCTATGCAGGCAGAAGAGTTCTCCATTCCGGGGGCGGATCAGCCACCGACATTTCGGGCCGCCGAGTACGTGCGGATGTCGACCGAGCACCAGCAGTATTCGACGGAAAACCAAGCCGACAAGATCCGCGAGTACGCGGCTCGGCGCAACATCGAAATCGTTCGCACCTATGCCGACGAGGGCAAGAGCGGCTTGCGCATCGATGGGCGCCGGGCGCTGCAGCAACTGATCAAGGACGTCGAGGCTGGCATCGCGGACTACCAGATCATTCTGGTCTATGACGTCAGCCGCTGGGGCCGGTTCCAGGACGCTGATGAGAGCGCCTATTACGAATACATCTGCCGTCGCGCGGGCATCCAGGTCGCGTACTGCGCAGAGCAGTTCGAAAACGACGGCTCGCCTGTGTCGACCATCGTCAAGGGCGTCAAGCGTGCGATGGCTGGCGAATACAGCCGGGAGTTGTCGGCCAAGGTGTTTGCCGGGCAGTGCCGCCTGATCGAGTTGGGTTTCCGCCAGGGTGGCCCGGCTGGCTATGGGCTGCGACGTGTGCTGATCGATCAGTCCGGCACGCTCAAAGGTGAATTGGCTCGCGGCGAGCACAAGAGCCTGCAAACCGACCGTGTCATTCTTCAGCCGGGACCGGATGATGAGGTCGCCGTGGTCAACCAGATCTACCGCTGGTTTGTCACCGACAACCTGACGGAGCTGGACATCGCCGAACGGCTGAACGCACAAGGAACGCGTACTGACCTTGGGCGGGATTGGACACGCGCAACGGTCCGCGAGGTGCTGTCCAACGAGAAATACATCGGCAACAACATCTACAACCGTCGATCTTTCAAGCTCAAGAAGCACCGAGTGGTTAACAGCCCCGACATGTGGATCAAGAAGGAAGGTGCGTTCGAGGGCATCGTGCCACCAGAGCTCTTCTACACGGCGCAGGGCATCTTGCGTGCAAGGGCACATCGCTACAGCGACGAGGAGTTGATCGAGAAGCTGCGCAATCTGTACCAGCGCCACGGGTACCTCTCCGGCCTGATCATCGATGAGGCAGATGGCATGCCGTCTGCGGCGGCCTATGCACATCGATTCGGCAGTTTGGTTCGCGCCTACCAGGCGGTGGGCTTCACTCCGGATCGCGACTACCAGTATCTGGAGGTGAATCAGTTTCTGCGCAGACTGCATCCAGAGATCGTCAGCCAGACCGAACGCACGATTGCCGAGGTCGGCGGCAACGTCGAACGTGACCCGGCCACCGACCTTCTCACCGTGAATCGCGAGTTCACCGTTTCACTGGTGCTGGCGCGGTGCCAATTGCTCGAAAACGGGCGACGGCGCTGGAAGGTGCGCTTCGACACCAGCCTCGCGCCCGACATCACGGTAGCCGTGCGGCTGGACGACAGTAACCAGGCCGCCTTGGATTACTACCTGCTGCCACGACTGGACTTCGGTCAGGCACGTATCCACCTGGCCGACCACAACGGCATCGAATTTGAGTGCTATCGCTTCGACAGCCTTGACTACCTCTACGGCATGGCGCGGCGTATCCGCATACGGAGGGCCGCATGAGTCACGACAAAGAGCATCGGCATTCGGAGTTGCGGATGATTCCGCTCAACCGGATTGAGGTTCTCAACCCCCGCGAGCGCAACAGCAGAGTCTTCGAGCAGATCGTCGGCAACATCCAGAGCATCGGCCTGAAAAAGCCCATCATCGTGACGCCGCGTCCAGGGAGCAACGGCGAGCACTATCTCCTCATCTGCGGCGAGGGGCGGTTCAAGGCCTTCAAGACGCTCGGGCATCAAGAGATCCCGGCAATGGTGATGAACGTCGATGACGAATCAGCCTTCATCATGAGCCTCACCGAGAACATCGCCCGGCGAAAGTTCAGCCCGTTGGAATTGCTGTCCGGCATCGAGCAGCTGCGGGATCAGGGCTACGACAAGAAATCGATTGCCCAAAAGACAGGCCTGAGTCCGGAGTACGTACAGGGCATCCTGCAGTTGCTGCAGAACGGTGAACAGCGACTGCTGATGGCCGTCGGCAGCGGGCGCATCCCTCTCAACGCGGCGATCACCATCGCTGGCGCGGGCAGCGACGAGAAAGCCATTCAAGCCGCATTGCAAGATGCCTACGAAACCGGAAAGCTGCGTGGCAGCCAGTTGATCCAAGCCCGTCGTGTGATCGAACGTCGCCGCACCCAAGGCAAATCCATCGGCGGCAGGATGACCTCCCGCAAGACCAATGAGGATGTCACCACGTCCAGCCTGGTGAGGAACTACCAGCGGGAAGTCGAGCGACAGAAGCTGCTGGTCAGGAAAGCAGAGACCGCTCAACGCAACTTGCTGTTCATTGTCGGGGCCCTGCGCCAACTGCTGGCCGACGAGAATTTCACCACCCTGCTGCGCGCGGAGGGGCTGGACACACTGCCCCAGTATCTGGCGGAGCGGGTCTGGGCCCGAGGGAGCGGCGCATGAGCAAACCGCCCCTGGGCTTCGTGCCGGAACCGTTGATTTTGTCCCTCTCGTCCGTCCTGCCTTCGCGCAAGACGCCAGAAGGTTTGCTTGCCTCACGGAAATTCAAGCAGATCACTGCATCTATCGAGTCGGTCGGGCTGATCGAACCCCTCTCGGTGGGAAAGCCCAACCGCGAGGGGCAGCACATCTTGCTGGACGGGCACACACGACTGGTCGCGCTGAAACAGCTGGGCTTCGACAAGGCTCCCTGCCTGGTGGCCACCGATGACGAAAGCTACACCTACAACAACCGGATCAATCGCCTCTCCAGCATTCAGGAGCACCTCATGATCCGTCGCGCTGTCGAACGGGGCGTCACCCCGGAAAAGCTGGCGAAGGCCTTGGACGTGGACATCAGCCACATCATCAAGAAGCTAAACCTACTGGAGGGGATCTGCCCGGAGGCCGCCGAGTTGCTGCGCGACCAGACGTTTTCGGCAAACCTTGGCGCGGTCCTGCGCAAGCTCAAGCCAACGCGTCAGGTTGAGTGCGTCGAACTGATGGTCAGCGCCAACAACATCACGGTCGCCTATGCCCAAGCCTTGGTTGCGGCGACACCCAGCAACTTGCTCGTCGGTGAGACCAAGCCCAAGAAGATGACCGGCGTCAGCGCCGACCAGATGGCCAAGATGGAGAGGGAGATGGGCAATCTCCACGAGCAGTTCAAGCTCGCCGAGCAAACCTACGGTCAGGACATCCTCAACCTGGTGTTGGCCAAGGGCTATCTCGCCAAGTTGATGGCGAACGAAGCCATCTTGCGCCACCTGACCAAGAATCACCCTGAAGTGCTGAACGAGTTCGACAGCATCGTTCGCATGGTGGCGCTGGACAAGTAAATAGCACGCAATCAGACGTAGCCAGCGAAATCCTTCCCTCTGGAAGGTCGTGATGCCACCCACATAGGCGACACACGGTTCTTTAACAATCTAGATGCACCAGGGTCATCGCCTCGGACGCGGAATTGCGGTGTCCGGACGCAGTCGAGGCGATGGCCGACAGGCTTGCCGCTGGCCTGCTCATTCGTAGAGCGGGGTACGGATGGGTGAACAGCGGCACCTTTTTCAGTTTGTGGCGACCCAGTCTTCGTGGCAGAGCAAGAAACCTAACCAGTGCTCGCTTGCTGAAGCAAATGAACCGCCTTGTCCCAGAAAACAAGGCTTCGACGATTTTTGCTTACTGCCGCTCAAAACCCCGGGTACTTCCGCCAGATCCGCTGGTTCAGCTCTTCGTTGTCGCTGTACTCGCCGATTGCCCAATCCTTGAAGGCGTAGAGGTCTTCCGCCAATTCGGTGATGACGTCGCGCAGTTCCAGCGGCTCCAGCCACTCGGCAGGGATCGCCTTCACGCCGTGCATCGCGCCCAGCAGGTTGCCGACGATCGCTCCAGTCGAGTCGGAATCTCCATCGTGGTTCACGGCCAGGATCACGCCATGTTTGAAATTGCGGGCGACCAGCGCGCAATAGATGGAAAGAGCCAGGGCCTCCTCGGCGATCCAGCCCTGGCCCAGCCGGGCAATAGCTTCTTCATGGGGCAGACCGGAATCGGCCAACTCCTCGGCCATCTCTATTGCCCGCAGCGTCTCATCGTGGCCGGGCTCCGCTCGCAGGAGGCTTTTGGCGGCGGCCAATGCCTCGCGCAGCGACGCGCCATCGGTTAGCGCCAGGATCAGCACAGCCAGCACACCACCGGTCAGAGCGCCGGTCGGGTGCCCATGGGTCAGTGCAGCCAACTCGGTACCCAGCCGGAAGGCGTCTTGAGGGGATTCGTACTGACGCAAGCGCCAGGCGAATAGACCGACCGGCGCAACCCGCATGACGCCGCCGCAGCCCTTGCTGTCGTTGCGGGCCGGCTCCCCAAGGGAGGTCATCGCCCGCAGGGCCGAAAGGCAGGTGTTGCCCGGTGCGCGACGGCTGTGCAGTTGACGCTGCTGAAACAGCCAGCCAGGCTCATCGGTGCCGAAGTCGATGTCGCATGTCGGGCGTTCGCCTTGGGTTTGCAGCCAGCGCAAATAGGCGTGGGCTGTTACCCCGGAATAAGTCGTGATGCCTTTGAAGCAGCCGCGCACCCAGCCTCGGATCAACCCCTCGGCGGTGAACAAGGTCATCTGCGTGTCGTCGGTGATCGTCCCCATGCCGCCATAAGCCGGTGCGTACTGGGCGATTCCCTTCGGACCGAAGCGACGCAGAATCTCGGTCCGCTTCATGAACTCCACCGGTGCGCCCAGCGCATCACCGACTGCACCACCGAGTAGGCAGCCCAGAAACCGCCCCTGGACCGTGCGCTTTTGCTGGCGCTTGGTGCGCCAGGCAGGTGGTGCCGGTGTCTCGGTTCGTTCCGCCGCGCCCGTATCGGCAACAGGCTCCTCGTCCTCATTGCCGGACAGGGTGTAGTAGACGCCCAGCTCTGCTACTACGCGGGCGGCGGGCCGGGCGACGAGGTCCAGCTGCTTACGCCACTCAGGCACATGGGAGCCGTCCCAACTGATGCCCAGGCCTTTCTCCCAGTAGGACAGATAGGCCTCGCCCCGGTCGGCGGCGTAGTAGTTGCCGTTGCCGGCTGAGCAGTCGAGCGCGTACTCCCAGTTGTTCTCCCGCATGCAGACTCCGTGCTCAGGGTGAGGCACTTGCCCCAGCCCGATCAGGTATTCCGCGCTCTTGGCGTCCAACGGGCGAAACACGGCCACCCGCAAGCGTCCGTCGTCCCGGGCGGTGATGGCAGCGATCAGAGCACCGCCACGTTGGATGGTGACCAGTTTGTCGCTGAGGTCCACGGGCCCGACCTCGAGCCACCAGTGGTCGCCCGCCGCTGAAATGACATCGCGGGCGTCGTCGGGCGCCAACAGCTCGGCAAGCCGATCCATTGCGGGTTCAACCTGCTGCCATTCGGTCTCCCCATCCCGGCTACGCTGCTGCAGACCGTGCAGCATCACGGCCGGCGGCAGGTCCCCGTTATCGAGCAGGGCCGACTTCAGATCGGTCGCGGGTACGGGGTACGGGATGTCCGGCAAACCGTACTGCGCCAGCGTCTCTGGCTTGAGGTGAAGCTCTGCGAAATTTTGCATGGCGCCCGTACCGATCCTTTTATCGCTGCGCCGCTTGTGGTTATCACAATACGACGCACACACAAATCAAAATAGAGTCATGGACAGATTTTAGGGCAGACCATATACTTTCCGCAATAACCCGTACAAGCATTCGCTAACCCGAACGAGCCAGCCAGGATGTCGAACGAACAGCTCGCAGATCTAACCCAGCCACAACGCGACCGGCTCGCGTTCGTGGAGTTGCGCGTGCGCTTCATCGGGGAGATACGCCGTCAGGACTTGGTCACGCGGTTTGGCATCCAGTCCGCCGCCGCATCCAGGGATCTGGCGCTGTACAAAGAGTTGGCCCCGGGCAACATCGACTACGACTCCAAGGGCAAGTCCTACGTCCTGGGGCCGGACTTTCGGCCCGTCTTCGACTTCCCCCCGGAGCGGGTGCTGTCGTGGCTGACCCAGGGCTTTGGCGATGGTGAGCCGATGCGGCTCAAGGCGTGGGTAGCCAGCGAGAGCCCGTCACGGCTCACGCATCCGGATCTGGATGTGCTGGCGAGCGTGACCCGGGCGATCCACCAGGAGTGTCCGCTCGGCATCGAGTACCACTCTATCTCCAGTGGCCGCACCGAGCGGGAGATCGTCCCATTCGCGCTGATCGACAACGGTCTGCGCTGGCACGTCCGCGCCTTCGACCGAAAGTCGCAGGAGTTCCGGGATTTCGTCATCACCCGGATCAAGCGCCCGGCGGTGCTCAAGGGGCAGCCCGTCGCGCCCCACGAGATGAGCGATCAGGACATTCAGTGGACCCGGATCGTCGAGCTGGAGCTGGTGCCGCACCCGGATCAACCCCGACCAGAGATCACCGAGATGGACTACAGCATGCAAGGCGGCGTGCTGCGGATGAAGCTGCGCGCCGCCACTGCCGGATACATCCTGCGCAAATGGAGTGTCGACTGCTCCCCTGACCACAGCTTGCGCGGGCACGAGTACCGGTTGTGGCTGAAGGACCACCTGGCCATCTACGGTGTGCGCAATGCCGTGCTGGCGCCGGGCTACCGCTCCCCTGATCAACAACGGCTCGAAGCCGAGTCGGACTGAGGGGATGAGCATGCTCGCAAAACTCGAACGACTCATCGGCGAAATCGGCGACCTCAACAGCAAGTTGATCCTGCTGGTCGGCCCCAGCCGCAGCGGCAAGACCCAGCTGCTTCGCCAGCTCGGCGCCAAGCTCAACATCGAGCCGCTCAACGTCGGCCTGGAGCTGGGACGCCGTTTGGCTGCCACGCCGAACAACAAGCGCGGCTTCTCGGCAGGCGAACTGCTGCGGGAGATCGCGGACAAGGAACGAACTGAAGACCCGCTGCTGCTCGACAACCTCGAGTTGTTGTTCGAGCCTGGCCTGCAGATCAACCCGCTTGACCTCGTCAGGCGGCTGGCTCATTCCAAGCGCGTCGTGGCCGTCTGGCCTGGCGAGCTGCGCGGTGATCGCTTGGTGTACGCCGACATGAGCCATCCAGAACATCGTGACTACAGCCGTGATGGCGTGGTCGTACTCGAAATTTGACGCTACGGGGAAGAGAGAACCATATGGCCAAGAACATGAAATACGGAGATCTGATCCAGTTCGAGCAGATCGAGTCAGTCATTCAACTGCTCGATGCCGGGCGCCCGGACGAGGCTAAGAAGCTCGTCGCGACATACGTCATCTCCGACGACATGGCCGAGCGGATCTCCAAGCTCATGGTTCCCCAGCTCAGTTTTGACGACTCGGTCGATCACAAGGGCGTGCTGATCGTCGGCAACTACGGCACCGGTAAATCGCACTTGATGTCGGTGCTGTCGTTGGTGGCTGAAGACGCCGCCTACGCACCGATGATCCGCCACCCCAAGGTCGCCGAGGCGGTTGCCCCGATCGCTGGCCGCTTCAAGGTGCTGCGTATCGAGGTGGGTGGGCTGCAGATGCCGCTGCGCCAGATCATCACCTTGCAACTTGAGCGTTTCCTGGAAAAGATCGGCGTCGACTACACGTTCCCGACTGCCGACAAGGAGCTCAACAACAAGGACTCCTTCGAGGAGATGATGGCCGCGTTCGCGGAGAAATTCCCGGACCAGGGCGTGCTGCTGGTTGTTGATGAGTTCCTGGAGTACCTGCAGTCCCGTCGCGATCACGAACTGGTGCAGGACCTGGCCATCCTGCGGCAGATCGGCGAAGTCACCAAGCACCTGAAGTTCCGCTTCGTGGCCGGTGTGCAGGAAGCCATCTTCGACAGCGTGCGCTTCCAGCACGTTGCCGACAGCATGCGCCGCGTCAACGAGCGCTTCACGCAGATCCTGATCGACCGCCAGGACGTCAGCTTCGTCGTCTCCGCGCGCCTGCTCAAGAAAACGGCTGACCAGCAAAACAAGATCCGCGAATACCTCACGCCGTTCGCCAAGTTCTACGGCTCCATGAACGAGCGCATGGACGAATACGTGCGGTTGTTCCCGGTTCACCCGGACTACCTGAAGACCTTCGAGCAGATCCACTTCACCGAGAAGCGCGGCGCGCTCAAGACCATCGAGTCCGCCATGCTGGCGATCCTCGATCAGGACGTGCCCACCGACAAGCCGCTGTTCATCAGCTACGAGAGCTTCTGGAACACCATCAAGACCAACTCGGTCTTGCGCGCCGACCCCAACATCAAGGAAGTGATGCGCGTCTCCGAGGTATTGGAGTCGCGGGTCCAGCAAGCCTTCACGCGTCCGGCCTACAAGCCGATGGCGCTGCGCGTCATCAACGCGCTGGCTGTGCACCGCCTGACCACGGGTGGCGACATCCACATCCCCATCGGGCCCACCGCTGCCGAGCTGCGCGACGCCCTATGCCTGTTCCAGCCGGGCGTGGAGGACATGCCGGGCGATCCGGCCGAGAACCTGCTGTCGATGGTCCAGACCGTGATGCGGGAAGTGCTGAAGACCGTCAACGGCCAGTTCATCTCCAAGGCGCCGGACACCGAGCAGTACTACCTCGACCTCAAGAAGGACATCGACTACGACGCGCAGATCGAAAAGCGCGCCGAAGCCCTGTCCGACGACGCACTGGACCGTGCCTACTACAGCGCCGTCAAGGCGCTGATGGAGTGCAGCGACGACCTGCGCTATCCCGGCTTCCAGATCTGGCAGTACCAGCTCGAGTGGCAGGAGCGCCGCGTCGAACGCATGGGCTACCTGTTCTTCGGGGCGCCGAACGATCGGCCCACGGCCCAGCCCGAGCGCGACTTCTACGTCTACTTCATCCAGCCCTTCGACAAGCCGAAGTTCGCCGACAACAACCTGTCGGACGAGGTCTTCTTCCGCCTCACCGGGCTGGACAACGATCTCAAGCGACACCTGTCGTCCTACGCGGCGGCACTTGATCTGGCATCCACCGCCAGTGGCGGCGCCAAGGCCATCTACCTCTCCAAGGCACAGGATTTCCTGCGCGCCATGAGCAAGTGGCTACAGGAAAAGCAGATGACCGCATTCGAGGTCACCTACCAGGGCAAGAAAAAGAACCTGCAGGAGTGGGCCAAAGGCGTGTCATTGCGCGACCGAGCACGGCTTGGGGCGGACGAGCGCATCAACTTCCGCGACGTGGTGAACGTCATCTCTGGCCTGGTGCTAGGCCAGCGCTTTGTCGATCTCTCGCCGGAATACCCCACCTTCTCGGTGCTGGTTACCGAGGCTAACCGCAAGCAACTGATCGGCAACGCGCTGCGCGCACTGGCCGGCGGTACTCGCACCAAGGATGCCCTCGCTGTGCTCGATGCGCTGGAGCTGCTCGATGGCGACCGCGTCGACCCGGCCAACTCCCGCTACGCGCAGGAAGTGCTGAACCGGCTCAAGGCCAAGGGCCACGGCCAGGTGCTCAACCGCAGTGAGCTGCTGTCGGGTACCTCGGACGTCGAGTATTTCGCGCCGATCAAGTACCGACTGGAACCCGACCTGCTGGTCACCGTGCTGGGCGGCCTCGTCTACTCCGGCGACATCGTGCTGTCGATCACCGGCGACAAGATCGACTCCGGCAAACTGACCCAGCTGGCAGAACGCTCGCTGGAGGAACTCAAGCAGTTCAAGCACGTTGAGGCGCCCAAGGAGATCAACCTCGCGGTGCTGCGTGCCTTGTTCGAATTGTTCGACCTGCCGTCCGGTCTGGCCCAGAAAGCCAGCCAGGGCGATACCGAACCGGTCATCAAACTCCAGGAGAAAGTCAGTGCGCTGGTGCCGCGCGTGCTCAAGGCTGGCTCCGACCTGCAGCAGGGCAAGCTCGGCTTCTGGGGCCAGAACCTGCTGCGCGAGGAAGAAGCCAAAGACTGGCACGCACGGCTGGATTCGCTGAAAAAGTTTACCGAGTCGCTGGCGCCGTACAACACCGTCGGCAAGCTCAAGAACCTGCGCGTCACGCAGGAAGACCTGGACGGCCAGAAGAAGAATCTGGAGATCCTGGCCGCCGTCGAGCGACTGCTCGAACTGGTGGCGGAGCTGGGGAGCACCGCGTCCTACCTCTCGCAGGCCGAGATGGTGCTGCCCGCCGAGCACCCGTGGGTGAAGCAGGCCGAGGCGGCCCGCAAGGCACTGCAGGAGAAGCTGAGCCAGGACCGTACTGCCGAGCACGCTGCCGAATACCGGCAAACGCTCAACCAGCTCAAGAAGGACTACATCACCGCCTACATCGCCAGCCACAGCAAGGCGCGGCTGGGCGTGGCCGAGGACAAGACCCGCAACGCCCTGCGCAAGGACGACCGCCTGCTGGCGCTGCGCGTGCTGGCTGGCGTGTCGCTGATGCCCACCAGCCAGCTCACCGCCTTCGAAGAATCCCTGAATGGCCTGAAGAGCTGTTCCTCGCTGGACGAGCCGACCCTGGTCACTGCCGCCGTCTGCCCGCACTGCCAGTTCCGCCCGTCTGCCGAGCAACTGGAGCTGATCCCGGCGGCTAACCGTCTGCACAAACTGGACGACGATCTGGACGAACTGCTGGCCAATTGGCAGCAGACCCTGCTGGAGAACCTGGAAGACCCGTTTACGCAGGACAGCCTGGGCCTGTTGCCTCCGGCGTCCAAGAAGCTGATTGACGCTTTCCTGACCTCACGCAAGCTGCCGGACCCGATGACCACCGAGTTCGCTAACGCAGTGCAGGAGGCGCTGTCGGGGCTGGAGAAGATTGCAGTCAAGGGCGACGAGATCAAGCAGGCGCTGCTGCAGGGCGGCTCGCCGGCCACGCCGGACGACCTGCGCAAGCGCTTCGACACATTCATGAACGAGCGCTGCAAGGGCAAGGATGCCACCAAGCTGCGCTTCGTGATTGAGTGACGGACCCAACGGAGGAAGGTAATGGATATCGAAACCGCTGGGGCCATCAGGCTATTTTTTCCCAACCCGTCGTTGACATTGGTCTACTTCGAAGCCCTTGCCAATGCACTGGATGCGGCTGCGACCGAAGTGTTCATCGATATTGATGTGCAGGCATACGACAAGCCGGACACGTTGAAGATCACCGTTACAGATAACGGAGATGGATTCACCGACGAGAATTTTGATCGCTTCAAAACCTTATTGAAGCCCAGGGACAAATTCCACAAGGGCATCGGTCGCTTGGTGTTCCTCAACTATTTTGATCGCGTTGAAGTCATCAGCACACGAGACAAATGGCTACGGCAGTTTGTATTCAAGGAAGGATTTGATGGCGGCGCGCCACTCCAAGAGCTGGGTAAGGCGCAGGAAGCTAAAACAATATTGACCTTCACAGGCTTTGCTGGCGCACGCATCAAGTCTTATGACGATCTGAAGCCGGATGCCATCAAGCCCCTTTTGATCGAACAATTCCTGCCAACGCTTGATGCGCGCAAACGTGATGGCAGAGCGTTCACGATTTCAATCAGACTCAAGACAGTCGAGAGCAACACGCAAAAGGAATTTTTTCCGCACGAGGTAAAGATAACGTCCGCCGATTTGCCTGCAATGACCACGATCACCATTCAGGATGATTCTCTGGATGCATTTTCGACCATTGACATGCACTATCACGTCGAGCCGGTTTCCGGTAAGGGAAGCCTACTTATTGCCTTCAGCATTGATGGTCGGACGATTCCGGTCAACTTGATACCGACTTCGTCTTTTCCACCGGGCTACATGGGAGTGTTCTTGTTCGAGTCGGAGATGTTTCACTCAAATGCCGACAGTTCGCGCCAAAAGTTGATACTGCCGGAAGGGCTTCAAGAGGCAAGTCTATATCGCGTCTTACGCCGGGAAGTTGGCAAGGTGTTGGCAGACAAGATTCCGAAAATCACAGAGAAGAACGAAAAGGTAAAGGAAAAGTTCGAGGAGCAATTCCCACATCTTCTGGGCTACTTCGAAAACGATACCGTTGGCTTGATTGATCGTGATGATGCTCTAGAGATCGCACAACAAAAATTCTTTCGTGCCCAGAAGCAGGTGCTGCAATGCGAGACACTGACCGAAGCAGCGTATGAGAAGTCGCTGGAGCTTTCATCGCGCACATTGACTGAATACATCTTGTACCGCGACAAGATTATCGGCCGCATGAAGGAAATGACGGCCGATAATGCCGAATCCGAAATACACAATCTCATCGTCCCGAGATTCAAGGAATTCTCGAAAGAATCCATGCCTTCCGAGATTTACCAGAACAACGCCTGGTTACTGGATGACAAGTTCATGGTGTTTCGTACCATCCTGAGCGAACAACGGATGGATACCGTCATCAATGCCATACGCCTTGATGAGGAAGGCGAGAAAGATGCGGGCAGGCCAGATATTGCAATGATCTTCTCCGCTGATCCAAAGGATGCCAGCGCAGTGGACGTAGTCGTCATCGAAATAAAGAAGAAAACAGATGATGAAAAGGAAAACCAATATGCCATCAATCAACTGCTTGATCGTGCGGTGAAGCTGGCATCGCATTGCCCCAACATTCAGAGAATCTGGTACTACGCCGTCATCCAGATCAGCGACACGATGGGGACACGGCTGCGCCAGCAAAACTGGGCCCCACTTTTCTCCATGGGGAAGCTTTACTACCAGGAATTCCGAACCGAGCGACCAGATGGAAGTGTGGTTCCGACGCCGACTTTCGTCGTGTCCTTCGATGCCATCGTGGCAGATGCCGAAAGCAGGAACCACACATTCCTCGAAATCTTGCGCAATGGCATGAGGGTATACGCCGCACAACAGGCCACGGGCCAGACGGACAACTAGTCAAATGGCCAAGGCAAGCGGCTTCGCCGTGCTCCTCTCCAAAGACCGGATGACTGCATTCCTCGAATGCGTCGCGGAGGCGCGGCCGTTTGCCGAGCCAGTTGCCGACTTTCAGCACAGCCGAAACGTGCCCTTGGTTTGCTTCGTAGTCGACGCCCACAAGATCACCCACATCGGTCTAGGGCGCCGAGGCACGCGTGCTGGCACTGGACTCAGCCGCCTGAACATCGACCGAGTCGAAAAGCTCGCAGAGCCTCTGTCGGTTCAGCGAGTCACCAATCGATTGCCAAAACGCAATGCCGCTTCCGTGAGGAAGCGCTTCAAGTCCGGCGGGCTCCTGACAGACAAGGGCTTTACCGCCGTCATTGAGGTCATTCGGCAGCTCGTACCTCAGGCAAGTTCACTGCTGGAGCGGTTCAGTCAAACACGAACTGCGCGTATTCAAAGCCTGTCTCCCAAGGCGAAGGACAACCTAGCGCAGCAGAAAGAAGCTGTTCTCACAGCACTATCCATTGCAGGGTTGAGCCGCGAGCCCGTTCAAACCTGGTCGCCGCCAGAATCAACGCCAGTGTCATTCCTAGACGGATTACCCAGCGCCCGTCTGCGTGAAGACCAGATGGTCATCAATGACCTGATGAAGATCCCAGGCTTCACACTGATTCGAGACCAAGTGAGCGTTACTGGCGCAGCAGTGTTCGAGTCAGAAGCAACGTCGGAACGGCTCACGGTCATTCTTGCCAACAGGCTTCCGTTAGAAGAACTGACTGGCACCGATCTCATCTATTTCAACGAGACATATCAGAGCTTTGTCATGGTTCAGTACAAGGCGATGGAGCGTGAAGACGGGCCAAACGGAGTACCTCAAGCAGTTTTCCGGTTGCCGAACACGCAGCTCGCTGAAGAGATCACGCGCATGGACGCCTTGCTGGCAACCATACAGGCTTGTCCGGCCAATACCTCTCATGATGGCTATCGCCTGACAGAGAACCCATTCTTCCTGAAGCTTTGCTCGCGGCTGGTTTTCAACCCGGACGATATCGGGCTTGTACCGGGCATGTATCTGCCACTCGACTATTGGAAGCTGCTGGTCCAGAGCCCAGGCATCCCGGGTCCGCGCGGTGGACTGCGCGTGACCTTTGAAAACGCCGGACGACATTTCGACAACACGTCTTTCACGAACATCGTTTCCAAGGCTTGGGTGGGTACAACTCCAAGCCAGTCAGACGTCTTGAAGGAAGCAATTCGCCAGACGCTCGAAACCGGAAAAGCCGTAGCCATCGCGGTAAAGCCCAAGAAATTAGACGCTGCCGACACCGGCGAGCGGATTGACCTTAGCGAGATCACGCCCAATGACTGATTTTTTCCAGAATCAAAATACGACAACCGGTCCAGTGGAATGCCTTGGCGAGACATTCCCCAGCGAACAAGCTCGGCGCGAGCACTTCACCAAACTGCTGGCCGAGAAGCTGAAAGATCCGGCGTTTCGCAAGATCGAGGGGTTCCCGCAGGGTACGGACGAGGCCATCCTCGCGATGTCGGACCCGCCGTACTACACCGCGTGCCCGAATCCCTTTCTCGAAGACTTCGTGCGTCACTACGGCAAGCCGTATGACCCGAGCGTGAAGTACAGCCGCGAGCCACAAACCGTGGATGTGACGGTTGGCAAAACGGACGCGCTTTACAAGGCGCACTCCTATCACACCAAGGTACCGCATCTGGCTATCGTGCCGTCAATCCTGCACTACACGGAGCCGGGCGACATCGTTCTGGATGCTTTCGGCGGATCGGGGATGACGGGCGTAGCTGCGCAGTGGTGCGGCTTGGCTCCGGCAGCCTATCGGCATGAACTGGAGATGGAGTGGAAGAAGCAAGGCAAGCCAGCGCCCAAGTGGGGCGCCCGGCGTGCCGTCATCAATGATCTTTCACCTGCTGCCACCTTTATCGGCGCCAACTACAACATCCCGCTCGACGTGGAAGCCTTTGCCAAAACCGGCAAGCAACTGCTCAAAGAACTCGAGCAGGACATTGGCTGGATGTACGAAACGACCCATACCGATGGCAAGACCAAGGGTCGAATTGAGTACACGGTGTGGAGTGAGGTCTTCACCTGTCCGCATTGCGCTGGCGAGGTGAACTTCCTGGATGAAGCATTGGACGAGGACACCAAACGGGTCCGAGATGACTTCCCTTGCCTACACTGTGGTGCGGAACTCACCAAGAAAAAGCTTGAAAAGCTCCTCGAAACTACAGTCGACCCCATTTCAGGTAAAGCCATCAAAACCGCGAAACGGGTTCCGAGCCTCATCGGCTATGTCGTCGGCGGCAAAAAATATGAGAAAAAACCCGACGCCTCCGATCTCGCAACCATAGCCAAAATTGCCACCCTGCCACTTCCTGCCTCGCTACCCACTGATCGGATGATGCACGCCCCGGAAAATCAGCAAAAGTGGGGAGACAAATGGCGCGCCGGATCGGCGTCCTTTTCACACGTCCATCATCTTTTCCTTCCGCGTGCTGCACAAGCTGTTGGGAAGCTGTGGGAGAAAGCCAATGCAAACCGAGATCCTCGAATTCGCGCCTTTCTGTTGTACATGGTCGAGCAATCGATTCCAGGCTTATCGGTTTTGAACAGGTACAGGCCGACTGGTTTTTCTCAGGCGAGCCAGTACATGACTGGGGTCTATTACGTAGCATCACAACACTCCGAATGCAGCCCTTGGTACAACCTAGGCGGCAAACTCGACCGTCTGGCCAAAGCGTTCCGTGAGTACAAAGTCGGCGCTGGCAATACGGCGATTACCACCGGGACAGCGGCCCAGCTGGGGCTACCCGATAGCAGCATTGATTACATCTTTACCGACCCGCCTTTCGGCGACAACCTCGCGTATTCCGAGCTGAACTTTATTGTTGAGGCTTTTCATCGCGTGTTTACGCACCAAGGGCCTGAAGCGGTCATGAGTGACAGCCAGCAAAAGGGTCTGCACGAGTACCACCGGCTGATGAAGTCGTGCTTTGCCGAGTATTACCGCGTGCTCAAGCCAGGACGATGGATGACAGTGGTTTTTTCGAACACCCAAGCAGCCGTTTGGAACGGCATCCGAACCGCTCTGCAGGAGGCTGGCTTCGTCATTGCAAACGTCTCAGCTCTCAATAAAGTGCAGGGCAGTTTCAATGCGGTTTCAAATGCAACCTCTGTCAAACAGGACTTGGTGATCACGGCCTACAAACCCAATGGAGGGCTGGAGGCGCGTTTCCTGAAATCCGGCGGCGAGGTTGATTCGGTATGGGACTTTGTGAGAACCCATCTTGGCTATCTGCCTTCCGTCAAGATGAAAGGTGGAGAACTTGAATTTATCCAAGAGCGCGACCCGCGGATTATCTTTGACCGCATGGTGGCATGGTTTGTAAAGCATGGCTTCCCCGTGCCGCTTTCCAGTCAGGAATTTCAGGCTGGTCTAAGCCAACGTTTCGAACCGCGAGACGGGATGATTTTTCTGCCAGAGCAAGCTGCAGAGTACGACAAGAAGCGCATGCAGGTCGCCGTTGCGCCGCAAATGGAAATGTTTGTTTCGGATGAGCGAAGCGCCATTGATTGGCTCGCCGAGTTTTTGAAAAAGCGGCCGTCGACCTATGCGGAGATTACGACTGAATACATGCCAGTTGTCGGCGCTGCGAAAAAGAAGGGAGAGGTCATTCCCGAACTGATCAGATTGCTGGATGAAAATTTCATCCAGTACGACGGCAAGGGCGAGGTGCCGAGCCAAATTCACAGCTATCTCTCGACCAACCACAAGGATCTTCGTGGGTTGGAGAAGAACAGCCCCGCACTGGTGGCCAAGGCCAAGGATCGCTGGTATGTGCCCGACCCGAACAAGGCACAAGACCTGGAGAAGAAGCGCGAGAAGGCGCTGCTGAAAGAGTTCGAGACCTATCGGGCGTTCACGGGTCGCAAGATCAAGGAGTCGCGTTTGGAGGTGCTGCGTGCCGGTTTCCGTGCTGCGTGGGCCGCCAAGGACTACAAGACCATCATCGGGATCGCCAACAAGCTGCCAGAGGAAACGCTGCAGGAAGACGAGAAGCTGCTGACGCTTTATGACCTGGCGCTGACCCGTACAGAGGACGGGATCTGAACGTGGCGGGCAGTGGGTTCACCATTGGCGACTGGTGCTGGTTCACTCGGCAGGCATCGCCCTGCCGAGTGATCGAGCGGCAGGACGTATGGGGCGAGGTGGCCTACCGCGTGTGGCTGCCAGCCAAAGACGCCGTGGTGCGCGCCCGGGCAGCGGACCTGGCCTCGCTGGAGAGTGTGCGCCCGAGCGTGGAGCAGATCCTGCACACCACGGCTGCGGCCAAACTGCTGGATGCGCTGGAAGACAACCTGCTGCTGGCGCCCATCCAGTCCAGCGTGGTGCCGCTGCCGCACCAGCTCTATGCGCTGAACCGCGCCATCAGCCGCGACCGCATCCGCTACCTGCTGGCTGACGAGGTTGGACTCGGCAAGACGATTGAGGCTGGCTTGGTGCTGCGCGAGTTGAAGTTGCGTGGCCGGGTGAAGCGCATCCTGGTGGTGGCGCCCAAGGGGCTGGTGCGCCAGTGGCAGGCGGAAATGCGTCTGCACTTCGGCGAGAAGTTCCAGTTCATCGAGCCGTCCGAGCTGGCGGCCTTCCGGCAGTGGCGCAGCGGCGGCGCGGGCGAGGAAGAGAACCTGTGGCGCATGCACGACCAGGTGATCTGCTCGCTGGATTCGGTGAAACCGCTGGAAGGCCGTCGCGGCTGGAGCCTGGAGCAACTCAACACCTACAACCGCGAGCGCTTCGAGGACCTGATCTCAGCGTCGTGGGATCTGGTCATCATCGACGAAGCCCACCGCATGGGCGGCAGCACCGAGCAGGTGG
>JACCDQ011171792.1_pt1 | contig 21108 bp, 15 predicted proteins | sample 7446031 | NCBI WGS metagenome assembly JACCDQ01 (sample SAMN15323442, study PRJNA562643) | freshwater metagenome | isolation source: river surface water | place: USA:Blue River Watershed | collected 2017-08-17
CCACCCATCCCCCGTTCGCCCCGGCCTCCCCGACCCCGGCCACGCCGGCCCGGCATTTTGCCGCCAGCGCAAGCGACCCGCGTTCGGTCATCCTGCTCGGCGCCTCCACCGGCGGCACCGAAGCCCTCCGCGAAGTGCTCACGCACCTGCCCGGCACGCTGCCGCCGATCGCGATCGTCCAGCATATCCCGCCGGTCTTCTCGCGCACCTTCGCCGACCGGCTCAACGAGCTCTGCGCGTTCGACGTCCGCGAAGCCGTCGACGGCGAACGGCTCGTCCCCGGCCTGGCGCTCGTCGCCCCGGGCAACTTCCATCTCCTCGTGCAATGGCACGGCGACCACTACCGCGCGCGCGTCGTGGGCGGGCCTCCCGTCTGGCACCAACGGCCGGCCGTCGACCTGTTGTTCAAGTCCGCGGCGGACGCCGGCCTCGCCCGGCATATCCTCGCGGGCGTGCTCACCGGCATGGGGCGCGACGGCGCCGAAGGCCTGCTCCGCCTGCGCGAGCGCGGCGCGACGACCTTTGCCCAGGACGAGGCATCCAGCGTCGTCTACGGCATGCCGAAGGCCGCGTGGGAAAACGGCGCCGCCCAGCGCCAGCTGCGCCTCGACCACGTCGCCGACCACATCTCCCGTCACTTTGAATCGCCGGCCGCCGCCGCGCCCGTGCCCGCCGTCTGCGCATGACCGTCATGACCGACACCGATCCCGCCGCCTCCGGCACCCTCGCCGCATCCGTCCCGCCGGAACCGAAGGCCGGCGAAACCGCCACCATCCTCGTCGTCGACGACGAGCCGGTGGTGCTCACCGCGCTCAAGTTCACGCTCGAGCGCGAGGGCTTCCACGTCGTCGGCGTCACCAGTCCGCTCAAAGCCCTCGCCATCATCGCCGAGCGGGACTTCTCCGTCATCATTTCCGACCAGCGCATGCCGGAGATGATGGGGCTCGATTTCCTGATCGAAAGCCGCCGCCTCCGCCCGCACGCGTCCCGCATCCTGATCACCGCGGTGCTCGCGCTGCCGACCATCGTCGACGCGATCAACAAGGGGGAAATCTTCCGCTTTGTCGCCAAGCCGTGGCTGCGCGAGGAACTCGTGGCCACCGTGCGCAATGCCGTCCAGCGCCACGAGCTCGTCACCCGCAACCAGACGCTCCAGGCCGAAACGCAGCGCCTCAACCTCGAGCTGCGCGACGCCAACAGCTCGCTGCAGGCCAAGGTCGCCGACCTGGAGACGAAGAAACAGCGCCTCGACGCGGCGAACCGCGAACTCGCCGCCAGCTACGAAAACTCCCTCGAGCTCTGCCGCCGCATTCTCACCACCTACGATCCGATTCTCGGCGGGCAGGCCAAGGCCCTGGTGGAATTCGCCAACCAGATGGCGGCGACCGACCAGTTCACCGACACCGAGCGCCACGCGCTGCGCACGGCCGCGTGGCTCTGCGATCTCGGCCTCATCGGCATGCCGCGCGAAATGATGCGCGCCTTCCGTTCGAAGCCGGACCAACTCACCGAACGCGAGCGGGGCATGCTGCACAGCCATCCGATCTACGGCCAGACGCTCGCAGCCTTGGTCGATCCCCGCCACGAGGTCGGCGAGGTCGTGCGGGCGCACCACGAACGCTACGACGGCCGCGGCTATCCGGACGGCCTCGCGGGCGAAGCCATTCCCTGGCCCGCGCGCTGCCTCGCCGTCGCCGTCGCCTTCGTCGAATCCGGCCTCTCGAAGACCGCCGCGATCGACGCCGTGCTTGCCCGCTCGGGCAGCGAATTCGACCCGGAGGCCGTGCGCCTCTTCCTGAAGGTCAGCAACCTCGTCCAACTGCCGAAGCGCGTCCGCGAGATCATGCTGCACGAGCTGGAGCCCGGCATGGTGCTCGCCAACGGCATCTACAGTCCGCACGGCCTGCTCCTCATCGGCGAAGGCCAGGCGCTCAGCCCCGGCACGATCGCGAAGATCCGCAGCCACAACCAAGTCACCCCGATCAGCCAGCGCCTGCTCGTCTATTCCTGACGCGGCCCGCGGCGTCCGCCCCGATCCCCCCTTTTCATGGCATCACCCACCATCGCCTCCATTTTCGCCCAGCGCGTCGTCGTCGGCGTGGGTGAGATGAGCGTATCCAACAACCCCAGCATCACCCTGAGCACCTATGCGCTCGGGTCCTGCATCGGCGTGGTCGCCTACGACCCCGTCAACAAGGTGGGCGGCCTCCTGCACCTCATGTTGCCCGAGTCGAAAATCTCGCCGGACAAAGCCTCCGCCCAACCGGCGATGTTCGCGGATACGGGCCTGCCGCTGTTGTTTCGCTCGTTGATGGGCCTCAAGGCCGACCTCAACCGACTCCGCATCTTCGTCGCCGGCGGCGCTTGCGTGCTTACCACCAACGACACGTTCCGCATCGGCGAGCGCAACATCCGCGCCACGTCCGAGTTTCTCTCGCGCAACAACCTCGCCGTCCGGCAATCCGCCGTCGGCGGCACCATCAACCGCACCGTGCACCTCAACATCGGCAACGGCGCGATCACGCTCAAGACCCCCGAGGCGAACGACACCTGGTCGCTCGCCGCCTGACGCCGCGGCATCGCCTCCGCCCCACCTCCGCGGAGATCCCGACTGGTCGCGGTCCGATCGGTCATTCGCGCGAGTCATGCTCGCAGGTGTCGGCGCCTGCTCCCGCCTTCGCGCCCTCTGCGCGCCGTCATCCCGATAGTTCTCGATTCCTTGTTCGCGACGGTCGTGTCGCGCGACGCGCGGCCCCGTCCCCGCGCATGCTTCCAGGCCCGAGCCGGACCCGCCGGCACAGGCCGCCTCGCGGTTCGCCGTCGGCGGCCACCGGTCGTTGCGCCGATCCGTCGAGCCGACGCGCCGCGACGACCCAACCACCCGGCATCGTGCCGGCCGAGCGCGGGCAACCGCGCAACCGCCGGCTTGCGGCCGGAGCAGACGGCCCGGCCGACGCCGGCCGCCTCAGGCCGCGATCGCGCCGTGCGTGAGTTTTTCCTGCACCCGGGTCTTCGCCCGGTCATGCACGATCGCCATCGTCTCCTGGAGGAGTTCGGGCGTGAAGCCCCACTCGAGCAGGAACGGCGAGTTCAGTTCGAAAAGGAACCCATCCTCGTCGACGCCGGGGCCGAACGACGTCGCGACATACTTGGCCGCGTGCAGATGCGCCAGCAGCGGCTGCGCCGCCTCGGGCGCGGCGGCCGGATGTTCGCAATACTCCGCCGCAGCCGCCAGGAGCGAGGGAAAGCTCCACGCCTTGAGCAGCGACGAACCCACCTCCGCGTGCGAATAGCCGAGCACGTCGCGCTCGGCCTGGACCCACGAGCAGCCGCGCGTGGCGCAGGTGCCGCGGATCGCGGGAAAATACGGGGCGCAGGCGTGGGCGACCGCCAGCTTGCCGAGGTCGCAGACCAAGCCGGCCGTGTAGGCCGTCTGCGGATCGACGCGCTCGCTCGTCTCGGCCAACACCTCGGCGGCCAGGGCCGTGCACAGGGCATGGCGGCAGAAGTCGCCGGGCTCGCCGCGCGAGGAGCCGGTTTCCCAGCGGCTCACGAGCGAGAGGGCGGCGAGCCGGTAAAGTTCGCGTTGTCCGAGCCGCACAACCGCGTCCGACAGATTCTCCGCGGGCGCGCGCGCGGAGAAGTAGGCGGAATTCGCCAAGCGCAGCGTCGAGGCGGCGAGGGACGAATCGATCATGATGATCTGGGCGATGTCCTCGGCCGTGCTGTCGGCGGCCTGCAGAACCTTGATCAAGCGGGGCAGAATCGCGGGCGAACACGGCAGCCGCAGCGCCTGTTCGCAGACCTGCTCGAGAGTGGGAGGATGGATGTCGGCCACGGGAGGATGAGTTGGGGGCGGAAACAACGGGACAGCGGTGCGGCCTCGGCTCAGGCGGCGTTCAGCAGGGAACCCGGATCGAGGATCAGGGCGATGTTGCCGTCGCCCAGAATCGCGCCACCGGCGACGCCGGGCAGGTTCTGCATGAAGGCACCGAGGTTTTTGATCACCACTTCCTGTTTGCTCACCATTTCGTCGACGAGCAGCGCGGAGACTTTGCCGGACGCCTCGACGATCACGATGATGCCGTCCCACGGGTTCTGCGCCTCTCCGGCGATGCCGAAGCGCCGGTGCAACCGGTGGATCGGGACAAACTTGCCGCGGAGGTCGAGCACCTCGCCGCTGCCGTGGATCGTGGAGATCGCCTCGCGCGCGGGGCGCAGCGCCATCTGCACCGAGGTGCTCGGCAAAATGAACCGGTCTTCGCCGACGCGGACGACCAAGCCGTCGATGATCGCCATCGTGAGCGGCAGCTTGATTTTGAAGACCGAGCCCTTCCCCACTTCGGAGTCGATCTCGATCTTGCCGCGCAGTTTCTCGATGTTCCGTTTGACGACATCCATGCCCACGCCGCGGCCCGAGACCGCGGTGACCTTCTCGGCCGTCGAGAAACCGGGCGCGAAGATCAGCGCGAACGTCTCCTCGCGGCTGAGCACGGTGCCGGCGGCGACCACACCCTTTTCGACCGCCTTGCGGTAGATCCGCTCCGGATCGATCCCGCGGCCGTCGTCCGACAGCTCGATCACGATGTTGCTGCCCTGGTGGTAGGCGCGGAGATGGAGTTCGCCGGTCTCCACCTTGCCCGCGGCGAGCCGCACGCCCGGCGCCTCCAGTCCGTGGTCGAGCGCATTGCGCACCATGTGGACGAGCGGATCGCCGATCTCCTCGACGACGGTGCGGTCGAGTTCCGTATCCTCGCCGCTCGTGACAAACGACACCTTCTTGCCGAAATCCCGCGCGAGGTCGCGCGCGAGGCGCTCCATTTTCTGGAAGGTCGGCTTGATCGGGATCATGCGCAGCGCCATCGCGGTCGACTGCAGCTCCTTGGTGATGCGGCTGAGCTGGGCGACGTTGCGCTGCAACGTAGAATCGACCGCGGCCGATTGCCGGGAGCTCTCGATCAGCTGGCTCTGCACGATCACGAGTTCGCCCACGACATCCATGAGGGAATCCAGCTTTTCGGTGTTCACGCGCACCGTTGCCGAGGTCGCGGCCTTGACGGCGCCGCCGGCCGGAGCACCCGGCGTCGGTCGGGCCGCGGGGCCGGACGCCGCGCCGGCGGGCTCGAGCGGCACCACGGGAGCGAGTTCGGGCTGGGCCGCCGACCCGGCGTCGGCCGGCGCACTCTCCGCCGGAGTCGCGGCGAGAGCCGGCTCCAGCGTGGCCGCGGCGGCGGACGCCGGGGCGGGGATCGGGGAAGATTCTGCGGCGGCCGGCTCCTCGCCGGACGTCATCGCGAGCCGCTTCACCGCGACGATAAGGTGGCCGACCGGCACCACCTGATCGGGCACCACGCCCTTTTCCAACGCCGTTCCGACCTGCTGGGAAAGCGTCTGCAGCGCGTCGCGGCTGCGGAGAATCTCGGTGATGATCGGAGCCGTGAGGCGCAGCTTGTGGTTGCGGGCGAGGTCGAGCAACGACTCCACCTCGTGCGCGAGATTGTGCATCGGCAGGAGGCCGAGAAACCCCGCGTTGCCCTTGATCGTGTGGAAGGAGCGGAAAATGGAATTGAGCGCCTCGGGGTCGTCCGGCTGCTGGTCGAGCGCCAGCAGCGCCGCCTCGATCTGCTGCAGGTGATCGACGGCCTCGGCGTAGAACTCCGTGAGCAGCTCCCGGTTCTCGCCGAGATCGAAGGTCATCATCACATCCGCCGGCGCGGTGATGTCCGCGGACGCGGGGGCGTCGGTCGGTCCCTGGGCCGCCGTTTCGGCGCCGTTCCCGGCCGGGAGCGCGGGCACCTCGGTTTCGGCGCACACCGCGGCCAGGGCGTTCGGCAGCCACTCCACCAGGGCCCGCAGCCGGCCCAAGGTCTCCTCGGAAAACGGCTTGGCCTGGTCGAGCAGCTGCTCGAGCGCACGGTGGCACTCCACGATCGGCGCGTGCAGCGCGGGCAGGCCGGTCGTCGCCTCGCGCAGGTCGCCCAGCAGGCTGAAGCTCGGCACCAGACTGTCGTCGCGGCCGGCCTGGGCCAAAATGGATTCGGCGGCGAGGCGATTGGCGGCGTCTTCGATGGCGTTCCTCAGGGTCGGTGTAGGAGGCATGGCGGTGCGCGGGGATACGGGTGGTTCTCGTTTTCATCGGCGCACGCCCCGGAAAGTTTACTCATTTCCCCGTCTGCGATGCGATTGCCGCCGCGGGCGTTTTGCCCGCGCGCCGTGCTTCCGCGAGATTCTCGCGTTCGTCGCTAAAGTCTGCGCCGGGCCGGCCGATACAGTCCTGAATCTCCACCATGTCTACCGCCGCCGCTCCTGCCCCCGTTGCTTCGTCGCTTGCCGGAAAATACCTCACCGTGGTCCTCGAAAACGAGGCCTACGGCATCGGTGTCCTCAAGGTCCGCGAAATCATCCGCATGCAGAAGATCACGCCGGTCCCGCAGATGCCCATGTTCGTCAAAGGCGTCATCAATCTGCGCGGCCGCGTCATTCCCGTCGTCGACCTCCGCGTGAAATTCGGCGTCAAAGCCGAATTCGCCGAGCGCACGTGCATCGTCGTCGTGCAGGTGAAACTACCCACCGAGCAGACCGTGCAGATGGGCCTGATCGTCGACAGCGTCGAGGAGGTCGTCACGCTCCAGGCCGGCGAAATCGAGCCGACGCCGGAGTTCGGCACCCGCGTCGACACCACCTACCTGCTCGGCATGGCCAAGGTGAAGGGCGCCGTAAAGACGCTCCTCGACATCGACCGCGTGGTCGCGCCCGAGACCGTCCAGGCGCTCAGCCAGACCCTGCTCTGAGCAGCCGTCCCGTTCAATTTCCCGGCACAATCCGCCCGGCCGCGAAGCGATTCGCACCGGGCGGATTCGTTTTGGCCGCGACGAGCCGCCCCTCGCGCCGAAACCGGGCCGCGGCCGGACGCGTTACTCGTTGAACTCGTCCCGCTGCCGCGCGCGCTCGTCCTCGGACTTGAGCTTGGCCGCGGCCGCCGGGTCGACGCTCGCCTCGCGTTCGCGAAACCGCCGCTCCCGCGCGCGCAGGTCCTCCTCGCGCTGCTCCAGCTCGATTTCCTTTTCCTGCTGGGCCTGCACCTTTTCGAAGAGTTTCGTCTCCGACTCGTCGAGAAACTGTTCGCGCTCGCGCAATCCCTGCCGCGACTCCTTGAGCGACGCTTCCTGCCGCTCGAGTTCCGCCCGGAGCTGCTCCAGCGCGGCCTTTTCCTCCGGCGAAACCGTCGCCTGCGGCGACGGTGCGCGGCGCGCCGCGGCGAGCAGCTTCTCGCGCGCCATCAAGACGGCCTCGATCTCGGCCAGATCGCGCTCGCGGTCGGCGAGACGCGCCTCGTTGTCCGCGACCAAACGCTCCCGCTCCGCCAGGGTCAGCTCCAGTGCCCGCAGGGAGCGCTCCAACTCGGCGATGCGCGCCGCCTCGGCCGACTCGGACGTCGCGCCGGGAAACGGCGCCCGCGTCGCGGACACGATCGCCTTGATCGTCTGGCGCGCGGCGGCGGACGCCTCCGACACATCGAGAGGCGAATGGCTCGGCGCGGGTCGGCGACGCAACGACAGCGTCACCGGCACCGGCGCCCTGAAAGCCGGCGCACGGGGCGGCGGCGGAGGCAGCTCGGGGTTCGACATTACGCGGAAACCTACTTCCGGCTGAACCAGCTGAAGAAGCCTTTTTTGCGGGCGGGCTCCGCGGACTTGGACGCGAGGCGCAGATGCGGCCGGAGCAGGTCCGCCGCGCGCTTTTCCGCGTCGGGTTTGCCGAGCACCACGAAGTGCCGGTCCAGCGCGCCGCCGGCGTTGAGATCGGCCTCGATCGCGGTGAGGTCGTCGCGGAACCACGTCGCCGCCATCTCGGCGCGGGCGGCGCCGTCGGGCGCCGTCGCAGCCTGGCCCATCGCCTCCACGAGATGAAGGCCCTTGTGGCCGCGCCGGAACGGCAGCACCTCCACGAGCGCGCCCTCGTCGACGTGGGACAACGCGTTGAGCAGTTTCCGAAAATCGCCGCCCACGATCACATTCTGGGACATGCCCTGCGCAAACACGGCGAACTCGCCGAGCGTGGAGAGCTTCTCGAGTTTGCAGAACTCCAGGGTGCCGGGCTCCAGCGCGGTGAGCGCGATGGGGAAATTTTCCGGGATGCCGAGTTTCGCGAGGTTCTTCAGCAGCGGATTGTCGCGCTCGGACGAGGCCTGCGTCTGCTCGACCATCTCGCCGAACGGACTGTCGAAGGCCAGGGTCTCCTTGAGGATCGCGACGAGCTGGTCGACGCGTTCGGGCTTCTGGCCCTTGAGCTGCAGCAGCTCGACGACCTCCTCGAACGAGAGGTCGATGTAGGTCGCCGGCGTCTCGTCCTTGCCCTTGATCGGCCACTCGGGTCCGTCGAGGTTCTGGGCCAGGCTGTTGAGCGACGTGTCGACCATGATCGAGGTCGCGAAGGCGCCGCGCACCTCGTCCCAATCTTTGGCGGTGGATTTCATGGGGCAGGTAATTTCGGATCGGGGCGGCCGGGCTCAGCCCTGCACGTGACCGACGAGCTCGTTCGCAAGCTTGCGGTAGTCGGTGATGACGTTGTCGCCGGTCGGGCCGGCGTCGGCGGCCTCGGCGCTGACGAGCGCCACGGGCAGACCGAGCGCGACCGCCCGGCGCACGACCATCGCGTCGCGGATCTGGGTATCGAAGATCTTCGCGACCGGCGCGGCGCGCTTGGCGGTCTTGAATTGGTTCAGGCGAAGCTGCATGCGCATCTTCGGCACCTCGATGTCGACGCCGGTCTTGATCGAGTTGAAAATGATGCCGTGCACCTGGGCGGGCGCGCCCATCGCGGCCCGGCGGAAGCTGGCCGAAAGTTGGTGGAATTTCTGCAGCTTCTCCACCAGCAGGGTGAAACCGATGAGGCTCAGGGCGTCGGGATTGGCCGGCACGTAGATCTCGTTCGAAGCGAACACCCCGCATTGCGAGGCACGCAGGATGTTGGGCGGGCAATCGAAGAGGATGAAGTCGTAGTTCGCCTCGATCGCGGCGAGCTGCTCGTGGAACACCAGATACGGCGGGCGCTTCGGGTCGCCCGTGTATTCGTTTTCCAAATCCACGAGGTTGAAGGTGGTCGGCACCAGATCGAGCCCCGGCAGCAGTTTCTCGCCCGACTTGCCCTCGACCACGTCTTTCACCACCAGATCCTTCACCTGGCCCCGGCCCGGATCGAAGATCGAATAGATCGCACCTTCGCCGGTCGCGTTGATCTTGTTCCACCGGTCGAGCTTGAGCAGCCAGATGCTCGCGTTCGACTGGGTGTCGAAATCGAACAGGAGGACGCGCTTGCCCATCTTGGCGAGGGCGGCGGCCGTATTGACGATGAGGGACGTTTTTCCGACGCCGCCCTTGTAGTTGATGAAGCTGATTTTGCGCGCCATGCGGGATGCCCGTTGACAATCCGGACGAGAGACGGGTGAACATGCGACTCCCTCTCCCGTGGCGCCAGACAAAAACCGGCGTCCGGGGCTTTACCGATTTTTTTCCGCCGTGAACAAGTCCGCCCTGCGCGAAGCCATCCTTCTTGAACTCCGCCAGGAATTGGCCCGGCAGACCGCCGCCGCCCAACTGGCGCGCGACGAAGCCATCAGCGAGGAGAGCCGCGCGGAAAACAAGTGGGACACGCACAGCCAGGAGGCCGCCTATCTCGCCGAAGGCCAGGCGCGCCTCGCCGCGGAGATCGGCGGCAGCATCGAATTCTACGCCGGCCTGCCCCTGCCCGACTTCGCCGCCGGCGCGGCGATCGCCGTCGGCGCTGTCGTCGAGCTCGAGACGCGCGGCAAGCCCGCCTGGTATTTTCTCGGCCCGCGCGCCGGCGGACTCGAGCTGTCCCTCGAGTCACGGCGGATTTTGGTGGTCACCCCGCAATCGCCCCTCGGGCGCCAGCTCATCGGCAAACGCGCCGGCGAAACGGTGGCCGGGGCCGGACGCGGCGCCCCGGCCCAGCGGATCGTCGCCGTCGCGTAAACGCCCGCTCAGTCGCCGACGTTGAAGACGATCGGCACGGCCATCCGGAACGGCACGATCCGTCCGTGGCGCCGGCCCGGCTCGAACACCCAGCGGGCGACCGCACGCACGGCGGCGTCCTCGAAAACCGGATGCGATGCGCGCACCACGCGCACATCGCGCACCCGGCCCGACTCGTCGACCACGAATTCGAGGACCACCTCGCCGCCGAGGCCGTTGCGCCGCGCCTCGTAGGGAAAGACGGGCGCGGCCTGGAGCCGGGTGCGCGGCGGATTGTCGAGCTCGCCGGAAGCAGCGATCGAGCCGCCGCCCCCGCCCGGTCCGGCGCGGCCCGGGAGCACGAAGTCGAACCGCCGCTCCGGAATCGTGATCAGGCCGGGATCGACGTCGGCCCGCGTCGGCGGCACCTCGATCACGAACCCAGGCTCCGCGGCCGCCATGGCCGGCGGCTCGGGTTGCGCGGCCGGGGCGGGCGCGGGCGGCGGCGCGGCCGCCGTTTCCGGGTCCGCCGACGGGTCGGCGGGCCGGAGCGCGATCACCTCCTCCGGGAGTTCCGTCGCGACGGGGCGCGGGACGACGGCGGCCGGTTTTCGCTCGGGAGCGCCCCGCGTGCGGCCGTCCGCCTTGCTGCCGAAACCGAACAACACGAGCCCGTGCAGGGCCGCGGCCACCGTCGCTGAAATGAGGGTCGAACGTTCCATGGGATCCTCCGTGTTTGGGTTGCCCTGACCACGGGCGGCGCCGCGGTTTCTTAGACTCGCGCCCCTCCGCCCCGCCGCGGCCGCCGACTCCGGCTCGCCTTGCGGATTGATTCCTGCGCGCGATTCCCGTTCTTCCCGCCGATGCGTTTCGCGTTGCTGTTCCTGCTCCTCCTCTGCCCGGCTTCCGCCGCGGTGCCGCCGCTGCTCCGCGAGGCGCTCGATGCCTTCCGCGCCGACCCGCCGCCCGGCTGGAGCTACGCGCAGAAGACCAGCGGCGACGGCCGCTCGACCGTCGAGCTTTGCGACGCCGCGAAGCCCGAGTTCGACCGCTGGTCGCTCGTCGAGAAGGACGGCCGCGCGCCGACCGCCGCGGAGATCCGCGATTACACCGAGGCGCGCTCGCGCCGATCGCGCACCGGCACGGCGCCGAAAATCACCGACCAGCTCGATCTCGACCTGGTCGAAACCGTCGCCGAGACGGCCGACCGCGCCACCTTCCGCACCCGCCTGCGCCGCGGGGAAGCGCGCGACCACACCGCGCCCTTCCTGCGGGCCACGGTCGTCGTGCACAAACCCACGCGCGCCATCGAATCGATCGAACTCGGCAACACGGAGCCCTTCTCGCCCACCCTCGGGGTCCGGATCGCCGAGATGCGCACGGTGCTCACCTACCGCTTGCCGGTCGGCGACACCCCGGCGCTGCCGGCGTCGGTGGCTTCGCGCGTGCGCGGCTCGGCGTTCTGGTTCAAGTCGCTCGACGCCGACCTGACCGTCGAGTTCTCCGGCTACGCGCGCGCCGCCAAGCGCTGAACAGGTCCGGCGGCGACGGCCGTCACTGGCCGGCCGTCCACTTGAAGACAAACGCCGACAACGGCGGCAATTTGAGCCGGATGGCCTGGGTGAAGCCGTCGCGGTCCATTTCCTCGGTGTGCCGGCCGCCGTCGTTGCCGGCGCCGGTCCCGCCGTAAAACTCGCTGTTGGTGTTGAGCACCTCGCGCCAGAATCCCTGGCGCGGCACGCCGATCACGTAATCCCGCGCCCCGCCGCCGAAATGGCACACGACGGCATACAGGGTGGTTTCCGCCGGATCGGAGCGCAGGAACGCGATGAGGTTCGCGTCGGCGTCGTGGCAGCTCAGCCAGCGGAAGCCCTGCGGGTTGAAATCGTTGCGGCTGAGCACCGGGTCGGACGTGTAGAGCCGGTTGAGATCGCGCACCAGCAGGCGCACGCCCTCGTGGTCCATGTAGTGGCACAGGTGCCAGTCGAGGCTCGAGTCGTGCGCCCACTCGCGCGACTGCGCGAACTCGCCGCCCATGAACAGCAGCTTCTTGCCGGGCCACATCCACGTGTGGGTGTAGAGCGCGCGCAGGTTGGCGGCCTTTTCCGCGATGTGCCACGCGCCCATCTTGAAGAGCATCGACGCCTTCCCGTGCACGACCTCGTCGTGGGAGAAGACCGTCACGAAATTTTCGGAATACTGATACAGCATGCCGAAGGTGAGGTCGCTGTGGTGGTAGCGGCGGACGATCGGCTCCTTCGCGAAATAGCGGAGCGTGTCGTTCATCCAGCCCATGTTCCACTTGTAGTCGAACCCGAGCCCGCCGTCCTTGGTCGGCCGGCTCACGCCGGCGAAGGACGTGCTCTCCTCGGCGATCATCGCCACACCGGGGTGGTAGCGGTGGACGAGGTCGTTGACGGTGCGAAGGAAGTCGATCGCCTCCAGGTTCTCCCGGCCGCCGTAGCGGTTGGGCACCCACTGGCCCTCCTTGCGCGAGTAATCGAGGTAGAGCATCGAGGCCACCGCGTCGACGCGCAGGCCGTCGAGGTGGTAGCGGTCGAGCCACGCGAGGGCGTTGGCGACGAGAAAGCAGCGCACTTCGTTGCGGCCGTAGTTGAAGATCAGCGTGCCCCAGTCCATGTGCGCGCCCTGCCGCGGGTCGGCATGCTCGTAGAGGTGCGTGCCGTCGAACTCCGCCAGCGCGAAACTGTCCCGCGGGAAATGCGCCGGCACCCAGTCGAGGATGACGCCCAATCCGCGCCCGTGCAGGTAGTCGACGAACCACGCGAAATCCTCCGGCGTCCCGTAGCGGTGCGTGGGGGCGAAGAATCCGGTCACCTGATACCCCCACGAGCCGTCGAAGGGATGCTCGGCCAGCGGCATCACCTCGATGTGGGTGAAACCCATTTCCAGCGCGTAATCCGCGAGCTGCACGGCGAGTTCGCGGTAGGTCAGCGGACGATTGGCGTCCTCCGGCATCCGTTTCCACGAACCGAGGTGCACTTCGTAGACCGACATCGGGCGGTCGAGCGAGCCGGCGGCGGCCCGGCGGCGCTCCATCCAGTCGCCGTCGGTCCACTTGATCCGGCGGGCGTCGAAGACGATCGCGGCGTTGTTCGGCGGCCCTTCGAAATAGGTGCCGTAGGGATCCGTCTTGAGCCGGAGGTGGCCCCGCTGGTCGCGGATCTCGAACTTGTAGAGTTCGCCCTCGCCGAGCCCCGGAATGAACAGCTCCCACACGCCGGACGCGCCGAGCGAGCGCATCGGGTGGCAGCGGCCGTCCCAGTGGTTGAAATTGCCGACGACCGACACCCGCGCGGCGGACGGCGCCCAGACCGCGAACGACACCCCGGCCACGCCGCCGAGGTCGCGCACGTGCGCGCCGAGCTTTTCGTAGATGCGGTGCTCGTTGCCTTCGTTGAAAAGATACAGGTCCTGCTCGCCGAGCGTCGGCAAAAAGCAATACGGGTCGAAAAACTGCCGCGACTCGCCGTTGGCGTAAGTCACGCGCAGCTGGTAGCGGAACACGACCGGCCGCTTGCCGATGAAGACCTCGAACACGCCCGCCGGATCGATCCGGGTCATCGCCACCGACTTCTGCCCGGGCGATTCGAGATCGACCACGGCGCAGGCCAGCGCGTCGCGGAGGAAGGCCCGCACGACCACGCCCTTGCTCCGGCGGTAGGTCAGCGGATGCATCCCCAGCACGGAATGCGGCGAGGCGTGCTTGGCTTCGAGCAGGGCACTCAGGTCGGTCTTCGGTAGGATCACGCGCGAATTCGGGGTTTGGGAACGAGACCCTGCGCGAGGAGGCGGGCGGCGTCTAGCCGCGAATCGCGGATACACACCCGCGCGCGTCGCCGCCGGCCCCGCTCAACCGGTGTTTTTGAGTCCGCCGCTGATGCCGTTGATCGTCAGCTCCACGACCCGGCGCACCGCGTCGGCCTCGCCGGCCGGCAGATCGCCCGAGCGCAGCCGGCGCAGCATGTCGACCTGCAGGTAATTCAGCGGATCGATGTAGGGATTGCGCAGCTGCACCGAATTCAGGAGCACGGGATCGCGCGCGAGCAGCTGCTTCTGCCCGGTGATGGCCAGAATCGCCGCCTCGGTCCGCGCAAACTCGGCCTCCAGCACGCCGAAGACCCGGCGGCGGATGCGCGCGTCCTCGACGAGACCGGCGTAGAGCGCCGCGATCCCGAGGTCGGCCTTGCGCATGGTGAGCTGCGCGTTGTCGATCAACGTCTGGAAGAACGGCCACTCCGCGTGCATCTCCCGCAGCAGACGACGGCCCGCGGAGCCGCCGGCCAACACGGCCTCGAGGGCCGTGCCGAGACCGAACCAACCGGGGAAGTTGAAGCGGCTCTGCATCCACGAGAACACCCACGGAATGGCCCGGAGGTCCTCCACGCTCTTGGTCGCGCGGCGGAAGGTCGGCCGCGAGCCGAACTTCAGGTTGCTGATCTCGTCGATCGGCGTCGCCTGCTGCCAAAACACGAGGAACTCCGGGTCGTGGTGCACGAGCGCCTGATACGCGGCGAGTCCCGCCGCGCTCATCGTCTCCATCGCCTCGCGCCATTCCGCGGAGAGCTGCGGCGCCCGGTCCGCGGCATGCGTGCCGAGCAACACGCCGTAGGCCATCTGCTCCAGAATGCGGTGCGCGAGGTCCGGATCATGGTAGCGCGTCGACAGCACCTCGCCCTGCTCCGTCACCCGGATCGCGCCGTCCCGCAGCCCCGCCGGCTGGGCCAAAATCGCCTTGGCCGCCGGACCGCCGCCGCGCGCGATGCTGCCGCCGCGCCCGTGGAACAGCGTCAGGCGCACACCGCTTTCCCGCCCGAGCCGCGCCAGCGCGTCCTGGGCCTGGTAGAGCGCCCAGTTGGCCGTGAGATAGCCGCAGTCTTTGTTCGAGTCGGAGTAGCCCAGCATCACGTGCTGGTGCTCCGGCTTGGTCCGGCCCGGCAACGTGAAATAGGCGCCGAGAATTTCCGGGGCCCGGTTGAGATCGTCCAACGTCTCGAAAAGCGGCGCGATCGGCAGCGCCGCGCCGCAAAGCTTCATGAGGTATTCGACCTCGAGCAGGTCGGACACCCCGTCCGTCATGCTGATGATGTAGATGCCGAGCGCGTCCCCACCGAACTTCGCCGTCGCCCGCGTCGCGAGCAGGAGCGGGTCGAGCACGTTGCGCGTCGCCGCCGAAAACCGGGCGAGCTCGGGGCCCTGCCGCCGCTTGGTCGAGGCCAGCGCGGCCAGCAAGCGGGAGACTTTCTCCGCTTCGGACAACTTGTCGTAGGCGTCGAGGCCGAGGATTTCGCCCACCGCCGCCGCGTGGTGCGCGGAGTGCTGGCGCAGGTCCAGCCGCGCGGTGTGCAGGCCGAACACCTCCAGCTGCTGGATCGCGGTGCGCAGTTCGCCGCCGCACAGCAGCACGCCGCGACCCGCCAGCAGGCTGGCCCGGATCGACTCGAACGTCTCGGCGAGGGTCGCGCGGTCGAAGCACGCGCCGACGACGGTCTCGGCCGCCAACACGGACCCGTCGCGCACTTCGCTCACCGCCTGCGCCAGCCGCTCGCGCAGCACGCCGAGCAGCAGGCGGTAGGGCTCGTGCGGGTAGCGCTTGCTCAGTTCCTCGAGGTGCTTCGAGAGGTGGAGGTTTTCGCGCAGCCCGCGCTTCAGGGCCGGCACGACCGAATCGCGCCGGTCGCTCACGGTCAGCGTGCGGGCCAGCTCGCGGGCGGCGGACCGCATCTTCTCGATCGCGAGGCGCCGGTGCAGCAGCAGCACCTCGGCGCTCACGTCGGCGGTCACGTTGGGATTGCCGTCGCGGTCTCCCCCCATCCAGGTGCCGAAGGTCAGCCAGCGCGTCGGCGCCTTGACGCCCGGGTAGTGCCGCGCGAGCGCCTGCTCGAGGTCGGCCTGCAACTGGGGCACGGTCTCGAACAGCGTCGTGTCGAAATACCACAGGCCCGTGCGCGCTTCGTCCGCGACCTCGGGTCGCGCCACGCGGCTGCGGTCCGTCAACCACAGCGACGCGATCTCCCGGTCGACGCAGTCGCGGTCCAGCACCGCGGGATGGCGCGCCAGTTCCGGGTGGGCCCGTTCGCGCAGGACCTCGCCGAGCCGGCGCAGTTTCGTGAGCAGGGTGCGGCGCTTCGACTCGGTCGGGTGCGCCGTGAACACCAGCTCGAGGTGCAGCTTGTCGAGCACGCCCTGCATCGCCGCCGGCGTCACGCCCTCGGCTTTGAGCGCCGCGATCGCCGCCTCGATGGTTTCCCGCATCGGCGGCGCGCCGGCCGACCCGCCTTCGCGCAGCCGTTCCGCGCGCCGGCGCCGCAGCAGCATGATGCGGAAATTCTCCTCCGCGAGGTTCACCAGTTCGAAATAAAGGGTGAACGCCATCGCCTGGTTGAAAGCGTCCGCGGGCGAAAGGGCCGCGATCCGGTCCGCCAGAGCCGTCGCCGCCGCCTCGTCGCCGGCGCGCCGGGCTTTCGCCGACTGGCGCAGGGCCTCCACGGTTTCGAAGGTCGGCCGGCCTTCCAGCCGGGTGATCACGCGGCCCAGCGCGGTGCCGAGCGCGCGGACTTCGGCCCGGAGCTGGGCGAGTTCACCGAGAGCGGAGGCGGGAGCGGCGCGGGTCGACATGCGGAGGGTCAAGTTGGCGGGGGGGACGCTCCGGCAGAAGCCAATTTCGCGCCAGTCCGTGTCAGCGCGGGAACGCCCGGGCGCCCCCGCGGTCCCGGGCTTGCTAGCGCCCGTCCCCCTCCCCTTGCTCACGTTGTGACTTACCGTCTCCTCCTCCTCATCCTTGCGCTGGGCGCCGCGGCGCTCCGGGCCGCGGATGCGCAGCCGACCACGCTCAACGCCGATCACCTCTCCAGCGCGCCCGATCCGGCCACCGGCGAGCGCGTCACGGTCGCCCGGGGCAACGCCGTCCTCCGGGGGGAGAATGTGCTGCTCACCGCCGATCTCGTGCGCCATCGCGAGGCCACCGGGGTCGTCGAGGCCGAGGGACGGGTGGTCTTCACCCGCGGCGGCGCCCGCCTCCTGGCCGACAAGCTCACCTACCGCCGCGCCGACGGCACCTTCAGCGCGGAGCACGTCCGGCTCGGCTCCCCTCCCTACTTTGCCTCCGGCACCTCCGCCGCCGGCACGCGGGATGAAATCACCCTGAACGGCGCGCGCGTGACCTACGGCGAGCCCGGCCCGTGGCAGCCGACCATTGTCGCCGACACGGTCGTGATCGCCCCCGGCAAGCGCATCCGCACCGTCAAGGCCGCCGCCGGCATCGGCCACACCCAACCGCTCGCCCTGCCGCGGTTCGACCATGAATTCGCCCGGCCCTTCGCGGCGTCCGTCGGTTTCGCCGGCGGTTTCCGCCGCTCGCTGGGTCTGTTTGCCGACGCGGAGGTGCTCGTGCCCGTCTCGCCGGCGCTCCGGCTCGGGGCCGACCTCGGGTTCTTCACCGAGCGCGGCTTCTTGGCCGGCCCCGCCGGCCGCTATGCGTCGACCGACCCCGACGAGCGCATCCGCGGGCACTTTCGCACCGGCTACATCAACGACCACGGCGACAAGAAAACCGATATTCTCGCCCGTCCGGTGCCGGAAGACCGCGCCTTCGCCGAGTGGCAGCACGAGCAGAAGATCACCGATCGCCTGAGCCTGAAAACGCAGCTCAACTGGTGGAAGGACTCGGAGGTCATCCGCGATTTCCGTCCCCGCAGTTTCTTCCCCGTCCAGGAACCGGATACGTTCGCGGAGGCGACCTACCGCGGGGACAACTACTTCGTTTCCGCCTTCACCCGCGTCGCCCCCAACTCCTTCCACCGCGTGCAGGAGCGCCTGCCCGAAGTGCGTTTCGATCTCTTGCCCGTCGCGCTCGGCGGCGGATTCGTGTCCCGGTTCGAAGCGAGTGTCGCCGTGCTCCGGGAGCACACGGTTGCGGACGGCACCGGCGGAGCGGTCGCCTGGCCGCCGTTTGCCGCCTACCAATCCGCCACCAGGGTCGTGGCCGAAGCAGGCGCGGTGCCCGTCGCGGCGGTGCGCCGCTACGAAATGACGCCGTCGGCCACCGCCTACTACTCCGGCGGCCCGGACCGTCGCAGCACCCGGCTCGACGCCTACTACGCCCTCGAGCGTCCGGTCGCCGTGACCGAGTGGCTGGCCTTCACGCCGATCGCCGGCGCCCGACTCACGCACTACAGTCGCACCCGCGAGTCCCGGCTGCTGACCCGGTTCTCCGCGATTCCGACGACGCTCCAGCCCCCCGTTACGCCGTCACCGGGGACGTTGCCGACCCCCGGCCAGGTCGTGGTATCCCCGTTCACGCACGATGCCCTCGTTTACACCCGGGAACAGTCGCTCGGCTCCTACACGCGCGCGCTCGGCGAGATCGGCTTCGACGCCGCCCTGCGCACCAGCGGCCATTTCGACTACAAGAACGAGACCTGGAAGATCGACGGCCTCCGCCACCTCTTCACGCCGCGGCTGAGCTACCGCTACATTCCCGAGGCCGACAAGGGCGCCGCGCACATCCCGCTCATCGACCGCAACGCCTTCTCCACCTACCTTCAGCCGCTCGGCCTCGGCGCGCAGCGCAACCTCGACCAACTCGCCGCCACGAACACGCTCCGTCTCGGTTTCGACAACGTGCTCCAGACCCGCGATCCATCCGCGGGCACGCGCGATCTGCTCGCGCTCAATGTGGCCACGGACTTCCGCTTCAAGCGCCGCGGGGACGAGCGCAAGGTCGCCGAGCTCCACTCCGAACTCAGTCTCACGCCCGCGCCGTGGCTCCAGTTCGATCTCTACCAGAGTTTCGCGCCGCAGCGCTTCGCCCTCCGCGAGCTCAATTCCGCGCTGACGCTCCGCGACGGCGAGGCCTGGTCCGTGCGGTTCACCAACAACTTCCTCACCCGGCAGCTGCAGGATTACGCGGTCGACGGACGCATGCGGATCAACGAGCGCTTCGAGGCGCTCACCCGGCTCCACTATGATTCCCGCAAGCGCCGCTTCAACGAACAGGCCTACGGCATCGCGCAGAACCTGGGCAACACGTGGCTGATCTCCTACGTCGTCAGCGTCTACTCCGGCCGCAAGCGCGAGAGCAATTTCGGCTTCAACGTGCAGGTCGACGCGCTCCGGTTCTGACCCCGCGATGAGCGTCGCCGGCAGTCAGGCCCAGACCTTTCTCCGCCTGGCCGCGGCGCTGCAGCCGCGCTGGCGCACGGACCACGGGTTGCCCCGCGCGATCCAGTCGCTGCTCACCGGCGACCGCAGCTTCGGCTCGCGGGACCGGCGGCTGTATCGGGAATTGCTCTACACCACGCTGCGCTGGCTGCCGTGGATCGAGCCGTGGCTCGCCGCCGATCCCGCCGAGGCCGTGCGCCGCACCGCCTGGCTCGCCGCCGACGTGCCCGCGACCGCCCGGTTTCGCGCCGAGTTCGCGGTCGGCCCCGCCCCCGAGGGCGACCGCACCCAGCTGTTGCCGGACTGGTTCCGCGCCCACGCGCCGGAACTCTTCGCCGACCCCGAGCTCGCGGCGCAGCTGCAGCGCGCGCCGCTCTGGTTGCGTTTCCAGACCGGGTCGTCGGGCCGCGCGGCGGCGACGGAGGAATTCGCCGCCCGCGGCTGGACCCTCCGGCCGGGGGACCTGCTGCGCGACGCCTGCGAGGTGCTCGGCGAAGCCGACGTGACCAAGACCGAGGCGTGGGAAAACGGCCTCTTCGAGGTGCAGGACCTCGGCTCCCAGCTGATCCTGGAGTCGCTCGTTCTGCCGCAAGGCGGCTGCTGGCTCGATGCGTGCGCGGGTGCCGGCGGCAAAACCCTGCAACTCGCGCGCATTCTCGGCCCCACCGGCGCGGTCGAGGCCCACGACATCCGGCCGGCCGCCCTCGAGGAACTCGTGCGTCGCGCCCTGCGCGCGCGCCTGCGCCGCGTCTCGATCGTGGCGCAGCCGGCCGACGACCGCTACGACGGCGTGCTGGTCGACGCACCGTGCAGCGGCAGCGGCACCTGGCGCCGCTCCCCGCACCTCAAATGGACGACCACGCCGGAGCTTGTGGCCGAGCGCGCCGCGCTGCAGGGCCGCGTGCTGCGCCGCTTCGCCCGCTGCGTGCGCCCCGGCGGCCTGCTGGTCTACGCCACGTGCTCGCTGAGCCCGCGGGAAAACGAAGACGTGATCGCGGCGTTTCTCGCGGAGTCCGGTGCGGCCTTCGCCGCCGAGGCTCCGGCCCGCGCCTTCGGTTTCCCGCCGCGCCGCCTCGGCCTCACGCTCTGGCCCGCGCGCCACCGCACCGACGGGTTCTACGTCTGCGCCCTGCGCCGGCGATAAATACCCTTGCGGCTCCCCTGCCCCGCCCAACCATCGGCCGACTGTGGTTCCCGACGCCGACTACCGCATCAAGCTCCAGGTCTTCGAAGGTCCCCTCGACCTGCTCCTCTTCCTCATCCGGAAGAACGAGCTCGATATCTACGACATCCCGATCGAGTCGGTCACCCGGCAATACATCGACACGCTGCACGCGATGCAGCAGCTCGACCTCGACGTCGCCGGCGAGTTCTTCGTCATGGCCGCGACCCTGATGGAGATCAAAAGCCGGCTCCTGCTGCCGAAAGGCCAGCACGCCGTCGACCCCAACGCCGAGGACGAGGAGGTCGATCCCCGCTGGGAGCTCGTGCACCAGCTCCTCCAATACAAGAAATTCAAGGAGGCCGCGGCCACGCTCGCCGGACTGGTGGAGACCCGGCAGAACCTCATGGCGCGCCATGTTTCGACCCTCGGCAACGAGGAGTCCGAGCGGCCGCTCAAGGGCGTCGACCGCATCGAGCTGTGGAACACGTTCAACATCGTGCTGCGCCGCCTCGCCGAGAAACTCGTCGTCGGCGAGATCCACGACGAACAGGTCACCGTCGCCGACCAGATGGAGTGGCTGCTCGGCCGGACCCGCGAGACCCGCAGTTTTGTCTTTTCGGAGCTGTTTCCGGAGGGCGTCACGCTCCGCCGCCTCGTCGCGACATTCCTCGCGATGCTCGAGCTCACCCGCCTGAAGAAACTCCGGATCCGCCAGAGCGAAGCCTTTGCCGATATCGTGGCCGAGGCGGTGGTGGAGTCGCCCGCGGCTGCGGCGCCCGGCGACAC
>JACCDQ011499849.1_pt1 | contig 21108 bp, 17 predicted proteins | sample 7446031 | NCBI WGS metagenome assembly JACCDQ01 (sample SAMN15323442, study PRJNA562643) | freshwater metagenome | isolation source: river surface water | place: USA:Blue River Watershed | collected 2017-08-17
CGCCGGGTACCGCCTTGGGACTGCGGCTTTCCCTGGCAAACGCCGCGCATGCAGGACACCGCCGAAGGGTTCGGTCAACCGATCCGGCAGATCTTCGAGCCCTTTTTCCGAATGAAGCGGCAGCTCCCGACCGCGTTTGACGCCAAACCGAGTTACAAGGTGACGCTGGAAGACCCGATCTGGTATGGCTTGTACCTGCCGGTTGCAGCGCTGGTGGAGCGTGTGTCAAAAATCGTCGGACGGTTGCAGCAGGGCCGCATTTCGGTCTACCTGACGTACAGCTTTGTCACGCTGATCGTCATCCTGCTGGTGGTGAAACGATGAGCTGGCTGGGTGTGTTTTCACAATCGCTGGCGTTGTTGACAGCCCTGTTGCTGGCGCCGCTGCTCACCGGCTGGATCAGCTTGTGGCGCGCCTGGCTGCAAAACAAGTCGGCCCCCGGTTTGCTGCAACCCTACCGCAACCTCCACAAGTTGTTCAATAAGGAATCGGTGATGGCGCAGCATGCCTCGCCGCTGTACCGCATCGCGCCTTATCTCATCTTCAGCTGCATGCTGCTGGCCTGCGCCATCGTGCCGACCTTGTCCACCGACCTGCCACTGTCGCCTGCGGCCGATGCGATTGCACTGGTCGGGTTATTCGCGCTGGCACGGGTATTCATTTCACTGGCTGCCATGGACGTGGGCACCTCTTTTGGCAGCTTGGGTGCGCGCCGTGAAATGCTGGTGGGGTTCCTGGCCGAACCGGCCCTGCTCATGGTGCTGTTTTGTGCCTCCATGATCACGCGTTCCACCTCGCTCACCACCATGGTGGAAACACTGGCGCACCGCGAACTTGCCATCTATCCCAGCCTGTTGCTGGCAGGTGTGGCCTTCACCATGGTGTCGTTGGCTGAAAATGCCCGGGTCCCGGTGGACAATCCTGACACCCACCTCGAACTCACCATGATCCACGAGGCCATGATCCTGGAGTACTCAGCGCGTCACCTGGCACTGCTGGAATGGGCTGGCAGCCTCAAGTTGTTTGCCTACTCCTGTATCGGGCTGGCGCTGTTTTTCCCCTGGGGTGTTGCCGACGCCGATGCACCGTTGGCCTTGTTGATGGCCCTGCCGGTGTTGGTGATCAAACTGGCGCTGGGCGGCGTGGCGCTGGCGCTGATCGAGACCCTGAGTGCCAAGATGCGGATTTTCCGGGTGCCCGAATTCCTCGGCACCGCGTTTCTGGTGGCGGTGACTGGTCTGCTGGTCAATGTCTTGCTGGGGGCCGGATGATCCAGTTTGCCCCCCAGGTGATCAACCTGCTGGCCACCCTGATCCTGCTGCTGTCGTTCGCCATGATTTCGCAGCGGCGCATCGTGTCGCTGATCAACCTTTTCACGATGCAGGGGCTGGCCCTGGTGGTGACTTCCTTCCTGTTGGGCTACATCACAAACCAGCACGAACTCTATGTGTCGGGTGCGTTGACACTGGTGCTCAAGGTGATTTTGATCCCGTGGATGCTGCACCGGATGATTCGCAAGCTCAATGTGCGCTGGGACATTGAAACCCTGCTGAATGTGCCCACCACCATGCTGGTGGGTATCGGCTTGGTCATTTTTTCATTCAGCCTGGCGCTGCCGGTGTCCCGGCTTTCCAGCTCTTTGGCTGGCGGCTCGCTCGGCATCGCGCTGTCGTGTGTGATGTTGTCGTTCCTGATGCTGATCACCCGCTCCAAGGCAGTGCCCCAGGTGATCGGCTTTTTGTCGATGGAAAACGGGCTCATTTTTGCCGCCACCGCGGTCACCAGTGGCATGCCGATGATTGTTGAGTTCGGCATTGCGCTGGACGTGTTGGTTGGGGTGTTGATCCTGGGCGTGTTCATGTTTCAGATTCGCGAGAAATTTGACACGCTGGACATTCACCATCTTGAAAAGCTCAAGGAAGACTGAGCATGCACGTCCTGTTTTTTGTCCTGGGAATGCCGTTGCTGGGCGGTTTGGTGCTGGCATTGACTGGCCATCGTGCCTACGCCAGGGATATCAACGTGGGTTTCGGCCTTTTGACTTTTCTGGCCTCCTGCGTGCTCACGACGCAGGTGATGGACCGGGGCCCCCAGTTTGTCTGGGACAAGCAGTTTTACATCGACCCGCTCAATGTGTTCCTCGTCACGCTGACGGCGTTTGTGAGCCTGACCACCGCCATTTTTTCCAGGCCCTACATGCGGGTCGAGCAGGACCATGGCAAGATGACCCCACCACGCATGCGGCTGTACCACAGCATGTACCAGCTGTTCGGTTTCACCATGCTGCTTGGTTTGACCACCAACAACCTGGGCATCATCTGGGTCGCCATGGAAGCCGCCACGTTGACCACGGTGCTGCTGGTCAGTGTCTACCGCACCACTGCCAGCCTGGAGGCCGCCTGGAAATATTTCATCCTGTGTGGTGTCGGCATTGCGCAGGCGCTGCTCGGCACCATCCTGCTCTACATGGCGGCCGAAAAAGTGCTCGGGCCGGAGCATGCCACCTTGCTCTGGACCAGCCTCAACGACATCAAGGGCCAGCTCGACCCCACCGTCATCTCGCTGGCCTTCGTCTTCCTGCTGATCGGTTACGGCACCAAGATTGGCCTGGTGCCCTTGCACAGCTGGTTGCCTGATGCCCATGCCGAAGGCCCGACGCCGGTGTCAGCCGTGCTCTCGGGGCTGCTGCTCAATGTGGCGGTGTACGCGGTGCTGCGCTGCAAGGTGCTCACCGACGGTGCGTTGGGCACGGCCATGGCGGGTGAGCTGATGATGGGGTTTGGCCTGCTGTCGGTGACGGTTGCCGCGTTCTTTCTGTCGCGGCAAAAAGACGTCAAACGCATGTTTTCGTATTCAAGCATCGAGCACATGGGCCTGATCACTTTTGCCTTTGGCATGGGCGGACCACTGGCCAACTTTGCCGGCTTGTTACACATGACGGTGCACTCGCTGGTCAAGTCCGCCATTTTCTTCACGGTGGGCCATGCCACCCAAAAGGCGGGGACCCAGTTGATGAGCGAGATCCGCGGCCTGATCAGGGTCAACCCCACGGTGGGCTGGGGTCTGGTGCTGGGGGTCATGGCCATCCTGGGCATGCCGCCCTTTGGTGTGTTTGCCAGCGAGTTCCTGATTTTGACCACGGCCATGCGCGAGCAACCCTGGGCCACGCCGTTCCTGTTTCTGGCGCTGGGCGTTGCCTTTGCCTCGATTTTGATCCGAGTCTTGCCGATGGTGTTTGGTGACACCAGTCTGAAGCCGCTGGCTCATCCGCCGACACTGATCCCGGTGTTCACCCACCTGGCGCTGGCGCTGGTGCTGGGTTTGTACATTCCCGCCTATTTGAATGACTGGTACCTGCAAGCCGCCAGCATGTTGGGAGGATGAGGGCATGAAAATCCCCGGACTCGATCTTGACTTTGCGCCGCTGCCGACGCCGGTGCCGATCTGGTACGCACAGGTGAGCGCCGAGCAGTGGCAAGCCGCAGCCACTGCGGTGCGTGACGAGGGTGGCCGTTTGCTGGCGCTGTGGGCGGGTTCGATGGTTCCCGCTGAAGGCAACCGTGTGGCGCCGGAGTCGGCCTGCATCTGTGTCGCTTACGTCACGCTCGAAGGTGCGTTCTGGCTGTCATTGCCCCTGGTGATACAGAGTGGTCGTTGGGTGTACCCGGACCTGGCCACGGTCTTTCCGGCGGCGGCGCGTATGCAGCGGGCGGCTGCCGATCTCTCGGGTGTGGTGGCGCTGGGTGCCGAGGACACACGCCCCTGGCTCAATCACGGCGCCTGGCCGCAAGACCATTTCCCGCTGCAACAAGATCCTGAAAAATTGCCCTTGCTGACCGCCTCCGAATTGGTGAACTATCCGTTTGTGCCGGTGGAGGGCGACGGCGTGCATGAGATTCCGGTGGGGCCAGTGCACGCCGGCATCATCGAGCCCGGCCATTTCCGCTTTTCGGTGGTGGGTGAAAAAGTGCTGCGCCTGGAGCAGCGCCTGGGTTATACACACAAGGGCACTGAACACCGCATGACACAACTGGCGCCGCTGGCGGCCTATCGGCTGGCCGGAAGGGTGTCGGGCGATTCCACCGTGGCCTACGGCTGGGCTTATTGCATGGCACTTGAATCGGCCACACAAACCACGCCCCCGGCGCGTGCCGCCTGGTTGCGCGCACTCATGCTCGAGCGCGAGCGCATCGCCAACCATTTGGGTGACCTCGGTGCCTTGGGCAACGACGCCGCTTTTGCCTTTGGTCTGGCCCAGTTCTCGCGCTTGCGCGAAGACTGGCTGCGTCTGTCCGCCCAGGTGTTTGGCCACCGCCTGATGATGGACAACATCGTGCCGGGTGGCCTCAAAAGCGACCTGGATGCGGCCCATGGCGACGCGATGCTGCGACAGTGCGGCATGGTCGAGCAGGAAGTGCGCACGCTGTTTGACATTTACGAGGCCCATGCGGGTTTGCAGGACCGCTTCATGACCACGGGCCGCGTGGCACCAGCGCTGGCCGCACGCCTGGGACTGACCGGGCTGGCCGGGCGTGCCAGCAGCCAGGCCTGGGACCTGCGTTGTGACCAGCCCTGGGCTCCCTACAGTGGCATGGATGTGGCCATGGCCACCCATCAAAACGGTGATGTCGCGGCGCGGGTCGCGGTGCGGTTTGATGAAATCTTTGAATCCCTGCGCCTGATCCGGCGTATCCTGAGCGATATGCCGGCGGGCGACGTGATCTGCCCGGTGATTCTGCCGCAGCAGGCCACCGTGGGTGCGGGTTGGGTTGAGGGCTGGCGCGGCGAATTGTTTGTGGCGCTGGAACTCGCGGGTGCAGATCAGCACCACCGCATCCTGCGCTGCCACCTGCACGACCCTTCAACGCAAAACTGGCCGGTGCTGGAGCACGCCATCATGGGCAACATCGTGCCCGATTTCCCGCTCATCAACAAGTCGTTCAACTTGAGTTACTCGGGGCAAGACCTATGATCTGGAAAGTGGTCAGGCAAATCGCCAAAACCGGCATTCGCACCGAAGCCGCGCCTGATATTGGTGCCATTGATGCTGCGCAAGCGGCGCGCATCCAGCAGGAATTGCTCGACATTCTGGGCCAGGCCCTGACCATCCGCGAGCTTGATGCCGGCTCGTGCAACGGCTGCGAGCTGGAGATCAATGCGCTGGGCAACCCCTATTACAACCTGCAGGGTCTGGGCATCAAGTTTGTCGCGAGCCCGCGCCATGCCGACATGTTGCTCGTGACCGGCCCGGTGTCACGCAACATGGAAACCGCACTCAAACGCACCTATGAGGCCACCCCCGAGCCGAAACTGGTGGTGGCGGTCGGCGACTGCGCCTGTGACGGCGGCCTGTTTGGCGAGAGTTATGCCAGCTGTGGCCGCGTCGCCAATGTGATCCCGGTCGATGAGGTCATTCCCGGCTGCCCGCCACCGCCGCTGGAGATCCTGCGCGGCATTTTGAAGGCGGTGCGGCGACGCGTGAAGGCCGCGGGCTGAACGCAATATCGCCAGTTACAGAGCTTCTGCAAGCGGGTAATCGGTGTAGCCTTTCTCCCCCGGTGTGAACAGCGTATTGAAATCAGGCGCATTCAGTGGCAATCCCTTTTTCAAGCGCTGCACCAGGTCCGGATTGGCCAGAAAGCTGCGGCCCATACCGACCAGGTCGGTGAGTCCGTCTGCGACGGCCTGTTGCGCCGAGGCCTGGTCAAAGCTGCCACCAATAATGAAGGTGCGTGGCCATGCCTTGCGCAACGCCTTTTTGAAGGCCAGGGGAACCTCGGGTGCCCCCATGCCGGCGTGATCCACCAGATGCACATACACCAGTCCGGCATCGGCCAGTTGGCCAAGCAGTTTGAGATAGGTTTCCTCCACTTCGGGGTAGGCACCCATACCGGAGTTGGTGCCGTAGGGCGATATGCGAATGCCCACTCTGGCGCCACCAATGGCGGCAGCGGTTTCTTGGGCCACTTCAACCACGAAGCGGATGCGATTGTCGACCGAGCCGCCCCAGGCATCGGTGCGCTGGTTCGTGTCCGGGCTGAGGAACTGCTCCAGCAAATAACCGTTGGCCGCATGCAGCTCCACGCCATCAAAGCCTGCGGCGATGGCGTTTTTGGCGGCTTGCACAAATTCTGACTTGGCCTGATCCATATCTGCATGGCTCATGGCCTCGGGCACGGGGTAGTCCTGCATGCCCTGGGCATCGGTGTACATCTGGCCGGTCAAGGCCAATGCGCTGGGTGCCACGATTCTGGATCCCGCTGGCATGTTGGCCGGGTGGCTGACACGGCCGGTGTGCATCAGCTGCGCAAAGAATTTTCCGTGCCGTGCATGGACGGCTGCCACCACCGGTGTCCAGGCCGCCACCTGCGCACTGTTCCAGAGGCCGGGGATGCGTGCATAACCCTTGCCGTTGGCGCTGGGCGCAATGCCTTCGGACACGATGAGTCCGGCGTCCGCGCGTTGGCCATAGTAGATCGCCATGATCGGGGTAGGCACGGCATCCGTATCGGCTCGGCTGCGGGTCATGGGGTTCATCACCAGGCGATTCTGGAGCGTGATGTTGCCCATGGCAACGGCGTCAAACAAAGTCCTGGCATCCATGTTTTCTCCTGTGTTGGCAATAAGCGGACCGCTCATCGGCACGCCATGCTAAGGCAAAAAGGATATTGACGCGGCGAGCGAATGGCATTTAATTTACCCGATCGGCATGGGAATTGATAGTTCGCAACGAGGGTTTCGTTTGTCGTCCTAGGATGTTTTTTCCACAAGTCAATTTCGGCCACTGGCCGACTGAAAGGACAAACATGAAGGTCCTCAAACTCCTGGCTACTGCCATGATCGGCGCCAGCCTGGCTGGTCTTGTTCCGACGTTGCAGGCACAAACCCTGGAAAAAATCGCGGCGACCCAAAAGATCACCGTGTCTTACCGCGAAAGTGCCGTTCCGTTCAGTTACCTCATCAGTCCCACCAAGGCGGTAGGTTTTGCGGTGGACCTGACCGACGCCATTGTTGCTGACGTGCGTGTCAAGCTGCGTCAGCCGTATCTGGAAGTGGTGCGCATCCCGGTGAACGCGCAAAACCGCATGCCGCTGTTGATCGACGGTACCTACGATCTTGAATGTGGGTCAACCACCAACAATTCAGCGCGCGGCAAGGATGTAAGCTTTGCCATCAGCCATTTTTATACCGGCACGCGACTGCTGGCCAAAAAGTCGTCCTCGATCCGAAGTTACGACGACCTGGCCTCCAGGCCTGTGGTGACCACTGCCGGCAGCACAAACGACAAGGTGCTTCAAAAGTACAACGCCGACCACAAACTCGGGATGCAAGTGCTGTATGGCAAGGACTATGACGATGCCTTTCAGATGGTCGAGAGTGACCGCGCCGTCGCGTTTGCCATGGATGACATCCTGCTGTTCGGCTTGATGGCCAATTCCAGAAATCCGGCCTTGTTCGAGGTGGTGGGCGACACGCTGCAGGTGGAGCCTTATGGCTGCATGATGCGCAAGAACGATCCCGGCTTCAAGAAGCTGGTCGATGGCGCCATGACACGCCTGATGAAGTCGGGTCAGTTCGGCCAGATGTACAGCCGCTGGTTCGAATCACCGATACCGCCCAAGGGCATGAACCTGAACATGCCCATGAGCGCCCAGCTCAAGGCCAATCTCACCGCATTGAGCGACAAACCGGCGCAATAGGCGCGTCGGTGACCGTCCTGGGTTCCCCGCTACGGCGGACAATCTCAGAATGGATAAAAACATTGTTTACGCCCTTGGCGCTGCCGCCCTGTTTGGTGCCAGTACTCCTTTTGCCAAGCTTCTGACGGGTGACATGCCGCCGGTCCTGCTGGCCGGGCTGCTGTATCTGGGCAGCGGGCTGGGGCTGACGCTGGCACGCCTGGTCCGCGACGGCGGTTTCAAACCTTCAAATCTGCCAAAAAATGACTGGCCATGGCTGCTGGCTGCGATTTTCTTCGGAGGCATGGTCGGGCCGGTGGCCTTGATGTATGGGCTGGTGTCCACGCCGGGCTCCATCGCTTCCTTGTTGTTGAACCTGGAGGCCGTGCTGACTGCCGCCATCGCTTGGTGGGTGTTCAAGGAAAACGCGGACTGGCGCATCGTGTTCGGGATGTTGTCCATCCTGGCCGGTGGTGTTGTTTTGGGATGGCAGACCGATGCGGGCGCGAGGGCTGGTTTTTGGGGTGCGGTGTGGGTCAGCCTGGCTTGCCTGTGCTGGGCGATTGACAACAACCTCACCCGCAAAGTGTCGGCGTCGGATGCGCTGTTTATTGCCGGACTCAAGGGCGTGATGGCTGGCACGGTGAACACGGGGCTGGCCCTCGGTTTGGGGGCCAGCTTGCCGGATTTTGCAGGCTTGACATCGACACTGGCCGTTGGTTTTTTGGGCTACGGCATCAGCCTGGTGTTATTTGTTCTGGCCTTGCGGGGTTTGGGCACCGCGCGAACGGGCGCCTATTTTTCAACAGCGCCCTTCATCGGTGCGGTTCTGGCCTTGTTTGTATTTCCGGAGTCCACATCACCGGCATTCTGGACGGCGGCCGCGCTGATGGGGGTCGGGGTGTGGCTGCACCTGACGGAACGTCACGCCCATGAACACCTGCATGAGGCGCTGGAACACGAGCATGTGCACAGTCATGACGAACACCATCAGCATACTCACGCATTTGAATCGCAGGCAGGTGGCCAGCACAGCCATGTGCACAAACACCTCACCATCCGGCACAGTCACCCGCATTACCCTGATATTCATCACCGGCACCTGCATTGATGCCGGATGCCGGAAATAGCCAGCGATCCTAATGCACCCGCATGCCGGGCTGGGCGCCGGCAAATGGCTCCAGCACATAGATACCGGGCTGGGCTTTTTCGTCAGCATGGCTGGCGGCCAGCACCATGCCTTCGGACACGCCAAATTTCATCTTGCGCGGCGCCAGGTTGGCGACCATCACGGTGAGTTTGCCGACCAGTTGCTCAGGGCTGTAACTGCTGGCAATGCCGCTGAACACATTGCGCAGCCTGGGCTGGCCGGCATCGTCGGCTTCGCCCACGTCCAGCGTCAGTTGCAGCAGCTTGGTCGAACCCGACACCGCCTGACACTCGACGATTTTGGCGATGCGCAGGTCGATCCTGGCAAAGTCGTCGATGCCGATGGTGGGGGCCAGGGCCTCGCCGCCCGGATGGGCAATTTCCTTTGGCGCCGCGACCGGTTCAGGGGCTTCAAACAGGGCTTCGAGCTGCTTGATGTCAACACGTTGCATCAGGTGTTGGTAGGTGCCAATCACATGGCCGGTCGGCATGGGCTGGCTGATGTTGGCAAAGCTCAGCGGCTCGATTTTCAGGAAGGCTTCCACCTGTGTCGCCAGCGCTGGTAGCACCGGTTTGAGGTAACAGGTCAGGATGCGGAAGGCCTTGATACAGACGGTGCAGACGTCCTGCAGGCGCGCTTCCTGGTCGGGTTTCTTGGCCAGATCCCAGGGTTTGTTGGCGTCCACGTAGGCGTTGACCTTGTCTGCCAGCAACATGGTTTCACGCAGTGCCTTGGCGTATTCGCGGGCCTCGTACAAGGCTTCGATGGTGCCGGCTTCACTGCGCAACTGGTGCAAGAGCGCGGCGCCGTCCTCTGACACCTCACCGAGTTTGCCTTCAAAACGTTTGCTGATGAAACCGGCGGCGCGCGAGGCGATGTTGATGTATTTGCCAATCAGGTCGCTATTGACACGGGCCATGAAATCGTCGGCGTTGAAGTCGATGTCTTCGTTGCGCGCGGACAGTTTGGCGGCCAGGTAATAACGCAGCCATTCGGGATTCATGCCCAGGCTCAGGTACTTGAGCGGGTCCAGCCCGGTGCCACGGCTCTTGCTCATCTTCTCGCCATTGTTCACTGTCAAAAAGCCGTGCACAAACACGTTGTCAGGTGTCTTGCGGCCGCTGAAGTGCAGCGTGGCGGGCCAGAACAGTGTGTGAAAGGTCACGATGTCCTTGCCAATGAAGTGGTACTGCTCCAGTTCCGGGTTGGCCATGTAGGCCTCGTAGTCCACGCCTCGTTTTTCGAGCAGGTTCTTCAGCGAGGCCAGGTAACCAATCGGCGCGTCCAGCCACACATAAAAGTATTTGCCCGGTGCGTCCGGGATCTCGATGCCGAAGTAGGGCGCATCCCGGCTGATGTCCCAGTCGCCCAGGCCCTCACTCTTGGAGCCGTCGGGGTTGGTGCGCACCGCGAACCATTCCTTGATCTTGTTGGCCACCTCGGGCTGCAATTTGCCGTCTTGTGTCCACTGCTCCAGAAAGGCCACGCAGCGCGGGTCGGACAGCTTGAAGAAAAAGTGCTCCGAGCTTTTGAGTTCGGGTTTGGCGCCCGAAAGTGCCGAGTACGGGTTGATCAGGTCGGTGGGGGCGTACACCGCGCCACACACTTCACAGTTGTCGCCGTACTGGTCCTTGGCGTGGCATTTGGGGCATTCACCCTTGATGAAACGGTCCGGCAGAAACATGTTTTTCTGTGGATCGAAAAACTGCTCGATGGTGCGGGACTCGATCAGCGAGCCGTCCTTGTTGTCACGCAGGTCACGGTAAATCTGACGTGCCAGTTCGTGGTTTTCCGGGGCATCGGTGCTGTGCCAGTTGTCAAAACTGATGTGAAAACCGTCCAGGTAGGGTTTGCGCCCGGCGGCAATGTTGGCGACGAACTGTTGCGGCGTGACGTCGGCTTTTTCAGCCGCAATCATGATCGGCGCGCCATGGGTGTCGTCCGCGCAAACAAAGTCGACTGCGTGGCCCATCATGCGCTGGTGCCGCACCCAGATGTCGGCCTGGATGTACTCCATGATGTGACCGATATGAAAATTGCCATTGGCGTAGGGCAGGGCGGTGGTGACGAAAAGTTGGCGGGGCATGACGTAAGCTTTCAGGACAAGAGAGCGATTTTAAGGGCTCAGCCCAGTCGCAAGGGGTCGCGACGCCGGTCCTGCTCGACTAGTTGTGCGATCGTCGCCGTCGAGGTGCCTGCGCCGGGATCCGCCCAGTTGAAAAACCGGCAAATTTCAGCGCGCTGGCGCATGGCGTCGGCGTAACCCAGCGCCATCAATTCCCGGGTGTAGCCGGGCTCGAACAGCAGGTAGCTGGCCAGCGCCGCGCCCTTGATGTCAGCCGCCTGGGACGACACACCGACGCCCCCCAGCAGTGCGCGCACCGCTTTGGGCAACTCATCGACGTGGCGCGCGGCAATCTGGTCGAGCCGTTGTGACGGTGAAATCAGCAGCAGGTTCACCGGCCGCAGATGGCTGGCGCCGCGCAATTCGGACGGCACCAGGCTCAGGGTCTGGTTGATGCGGCGAATGCGTTCCACGTCGACCGACAGTGCATCGAGGAAAATGCTCGACAGGGCGTGACCGGCAATTTGTGCCACGGTCGGGTAAAGCGCAGCCGACATCTCGGTGGGCTCAGTCCTGGGTTCATGCATCAGGCCCGCGCCAATCACGCACACACGCCCGGCACCCAGGTGGATGGCAGGTGCGACCGGCGCCGTCTGACGCATGGAACCATCACCAAAATACGCCATTTGCCCCGCAATCGGCAGGCCCATCGCAGGAAAGATGAACGGGATCGCACTGGACGCCAGCAGGTGCTCGTAGGTGATGCGGTCGCGCAGGCCGCGGCGGTTTGAGCGCACCCAGGCGTTTAGTTGCCGGTCACCCTGGAAAAAAGTGATGTGTTCGCCGGAACTGTAGCTGGAGGCGCTGACCGCCAGCGCCTGGAGATGGCCCTTGCGGATGAGCCAGGGTAGCCGTTCCAGCGGCACCCATTGTTTGAGCAATTCAGCCAGCGGCGCGTTGTCGAGCAACGATTTGGGTTTGACCCGTCGCCACTTGGCGAGCAGCCAGCCCAGGGAGAGCAGTGTCGTCCAGCTGGCGCCGCTGCGCAGCATGCTGACCGAATCGGCGCGATAGACATCCTGGGCGTGAAAATCGCGCCAGATATGAACCAGCTTGCGCACCGTGCCGTCAAAGTCATCACTGCCGCAGGCGATGGCTGCCGCATTCAAGGCACCAGCCGAGGTGCCGCCGATGATCGGGAACGGGTTGCCATCCTTGTCCGCGCCACAGGCACGGCGCAGATCCGCGATCGCTTCCAGTACCCCCACCTGGTAGCCGGCGCGCGCGCCGCCGCCGGTGAGCATCAGACCGGTGCTGGGAGGCGGTGCAAGGGGCGACTCGGAAGGGGCAAACGGGTCATGTGACATGGCCTGATTATGAGCAAGAGGCACGGTTCACTGCCAGGCGAGTTTCCAGGGTTAACCCCGATAAGCCGGTTTCAACAAGGTCAAACTTGGGTTGGCTAGACTCGGGGTTCATCAGGAGAAATAAATGGCAGTAGTTGAGCAGACCGTGCTGGAGGCCCTCAAAGGCGTGATCGACCCCAATACCGGACGTGATTTTGTGTCGAGCAAGGCCGTCAAGAATTTGACCGTGACCGACGGTGACGTGGCTTTTGAGGTGACCCTGGGTTACCCCGCCAAAAGCCAGATTGCGGGTTTTCGCAAAGAACTGATAGCCGCAGCCAAAACGGTGGCTGGTGTGGCCAATGTCTCGGTCAACATCAGCAGTGACATCACAGCGCACGCGGTGCAGCGCGGCGTGGCCTTGTTGCCCAAGGTCAAGAACATCGTGGCTGTGGCTTCGGGCAAGGGCGGCGTTGGCAAAAGCACCACCGCCGTCAACCTGGCGTTGGCGCTGGCGGCCGAGGGCGCCCGTGTGGGTATTCTGGACGCCGACATTTATGGCCCCAGCATTCCCATGATGATGGGGATCGAAGGCCGGCCCGAGAGCGAAGATGGCAAAACCATGGAGCCCATGGAGAACCATGGCGTGCAGGTCATGTCGATCGGTTTTCTGGTGGCCCAGGACGAAGCCATGATCTGGCGCGGTCCCATGGCCACCCAGGCGCTGGACCAACTGCTGCGCCAGACCAACTGGAAAGACCTTGACTACCTGATCGTCGACATGCCCCCGGGCACCGGCGATATCCAGCTCACCTTGAGCCAGCGCGTGCCCATGACCGGCGCCGTGGTGGTGACCACGCCGCAGGACATTGCCCTGCTCGATGCCAGAAAAGGCATCAAAATGTTTGAAAAAGTGGGTGTGCCGATTTTGGGCATCGTGGAAAACATGGCCGTGCACGTGTGCAGCAACTGCGGCCATGTCGAGCATATTTTTGGCGCCGATGGTGGCAAGAAAATGGCGGCAGATTACGGCATGGACTACCTCGGTGCGCTGCCGCTCGACATGCAGATTCGTCTGCAGGCAGACAGTGGCAAACCGACCGTGGTGTCAGACCCGGATGGCGAGGTGGCCGGGCTTTACAAAGCCATGGCACGCAAGGTGGCCTTGGCCATTGCCGCCAAAAACAAGGATTTTTCCAGCAAGTTCCCGAGCATCAAGATTTCCAAGGAAACATAAGAAAGACGCATGCGATCCTTCCCCGACGGCTTTCGGGCGCTGGTCATCGGCGCCAGCGGTGGCATTGGCCAGGCGTTTGTGCAGGCGCTGCAGGCCAACCCGCGTTGCGCCGGGGTGGTGGCTTTGAGCCGCCAGTCGGTGCCGCGCATTGATTTTGACGACGAGGCAAGCGTGGCAGACGCAGCGCAGGCGCTTGCTACCGGCGGCAAATTTCACTTGATCATCAACGCGGCGGGTCTGCTGCACAGTGCTGACTTCATGCCGGAGAAAAAACTGGGCGACCTGAACTTCTCGCAGTTTGAAGCGACGTTTCGCATCAACACCTTTGGCCCGGCGCTGGTGCTGCGCCACTTCAGTCCGTTGCTCGATGGTGAGCGCGGTGTGCTGGCCGTCATTTCTGCCAAGGTGGGCAGCATCGAGGACAACCGCCTGGGCGGCTGGTACAGCTACCGCGCGTCCAAGGCGGCACTGAACATGCTCTTGAAAACCGCCGCCATCGAGCTCAAACGCAGCAAGCCCACGGCGGTGCTGGTCAGCCTGCACCCCGGCACGGTCAACACCGGTTTGTCCAAACCGTTCAAGGGCGAACAGATCGGGCGGCCAGCGTCGGTCGCAGCACAAGAGATGCTGGCGGTGCTGGACGGCTTGACGGCTGCCGACTCGGGCTCGTTTGTGGCCTATGACGGCGAAGCCTTGCCCTGGTGAGCCTCAGTCATCTGGATGGCGCTGAACGGGCAAATTGCAGCGCAATTGCCACAGCCGGAACAGCGCTCGGGGTTTTGCACCACTGATCTCTTTTTCCAGTCCTTGGTCTCAAAGGCAATCAGGCGCGGCTTGCAGGAAGAAATGCATCTGCCGCAGCCTGTGCATCGGTTCGGATCGATGTGTGCGATTTCTTTTGCCATCAAAGCCCAGCTTGGCTCAGCCCCGTCTGCGCAACTCGCGCAGCATGAACAGGTAAAGCCCTTCCACCTTGTCGCGTGCCCAGGGTGTCTTGCGCAGGAACTTCAGGCTGGAGGAGATGCTGGGGTCATGTGTGAAACAACGCACCGGGATGCGTTCGCCCAGGCCGGCCCAGCCGTAGTGGGCACTTAATGCGGTCACCATGGCTTCCAGCGTGATGCCGTGCAAGGGGTTGCGGGCTTGCACCGACGCAGGTTTGTGACCGGAGGGTTCTGGGGGCATTTGGGACATGCCCCGATTTTGGCACCGCCTGGCTGTGTGCCGAGTTCAGGCACCGGCCGTTCAGCCTTGGTCTCTGGGTTGGGATCGGTAATAACCCTTATAACGTTCGTTTGTCGATCTTAAATGTACGATAAACGGACGTAAATGAACAAAATAGTTCAAACAATTTTCTCCAAATAGGTAAAGTCAGGTCACTTTACGGGACAGGGCTGTTGATTGCAAGTGCAGCCACTTACCAACGTCAACACAGTCCACTTATACGAGGAGACAACATGCAGGATCTGATTTCGCACCAACTGGTCAAATACCTTGAGGACCGCGGCGTTGAGTACATTTTTGGCCTCTGTGGTCATACCAACATCGCCGTGCTGACCGCTTTGGAAAAAAGCAGCATCAAATTCATTAACACCCGCCACGAGCAGGTGGCCTCCCATGCTGCTGACGGTTATGCCCGCGCCAAGAAAACCACTGCCGTGGTGTTGAGCCACCTCGGCCCGGGTTTGACCAATGCCTCCACCGGTGTCGCCAACGCCGCGCTTGACTCGATCCCGATGGTGGTCATTGCCGGCGACGTGCCCAGCCACTACTATGGCAAGCACCCGCACCAGGAAGTCAACCTGCATGCGGACGCGGCACAGTCTGAAATTTACCGCCCGTTCTGCAAGCGTGTCTGGCGCGTCGAGCGCCCCGACCTGTTCCCTGAAATCCTGGAAAAAGCGTTCCAACTGGCCGAGAGCGGCCGCCCGGGTCCGGTGCTGGTGTCGGTGCCGATGGACATCTTCTCGATGCCGGTGGATGTGGAACTGTTTGCGAAACTGAAGCTGCACACCAAGAAATTGCACACCCCTTCGATCGACGACGAAGTGGCCACCCAGATCATCGAGGCGCTGGTGGCCGCCAAACGGCCGCAACTCCATGTCGGCGGTGGCGTGGTGCTGGCCAATGCCACGGCCGAGCTCGAAGAGTTTGTCAACCACATGAGCCTGCCGGTGTCGCACAGTCTGATGGGCAAAGGTGTGTTGCCTGATGACCATCCGTTCATCCTCGGCATGACCGGCTTCTGGGGCACCAAGTTCATCAACGACAAGTGCCTGAGCGCTGACCTCGTGTTTGGTCTGGGCACCCGTTTTGCCGAAGCGGATTGCAGCTCCTGGGAAAACGAGTACACCTTTGATTTCACCAAATCGAAGCTGATCCACATCGACATCGACGCCAGTGAAATCGGGCGCAATTACCCGGTGCAAATCGGTGCCGTCGCGGACCTCAAGCAGGCCTTGAAGGTGCTCAATCGCGTAGCCAAAAAGCTCTACCCGCAAGGTTTCAAGAATGACGCGCTGAAAGCCGAAATGGCTACCAACCGCACCACCTTCAAGGCCGGCCTGGTGGCGGCGCAGCAAAGCAGCGCCTTCCCGATGCGCCCGGAGCGCATCCTGGCCGATGCCCGTGCGGTGTTGCCACGCGACGTGATCATCACCACCGACGTGGTCTGGAACAAGAATGGTGTCGGCCAGCAGTTCGACATCTACACCCCCGGCAGCATCCTGACCCCCGGCGGCTTCGCCACCATGGGTTTTGGAGCCCCGGCGGCGATTGGCGCCAAGCTGGCCTGCCCGGAGCGTGTGGTCGTGTCGCTGGTCGGTGATGGCGGTTTTGGCCAGAACCCGGCCATGCTCGCCACCGCCGTGGAAAGCAATGTGCCGGTGATCTGGGTGATCATGAACAACTGTGCGTTTGGCACCATTGCCGGCCTGCAGCTGGCGCACTATGGCACCACGGTCGGCACGCTGTTCTTCAAGGATGGCGCACCGTTCCAGGCGGACTTTGCCGCCATTGCCCGTGCTTATGGCGCTGAAGGTGTGCGTGTGTCGTCTGCCGAAGAGTTCAAGCCAGCGCTTGAAAAAGCCATGGCTTCGAACCGTCCGTTTGTCATCGATGTGGCCATGCAAAACGCACCGGTGGAAACCGCGGGTCACTGGAACATCATGGACATCTACTCGCCCGGCAAGAAGGTGCACCATGCGGATACCAGCGCCATCGCTGCCGCGGGTGGCACCAAGTGATCGTCATTGCGAGGAGCGCAAGCGACGTGGCAATCCAAGAACGCCTGGATTGCTTCGCTTCGCTCGCAATGACGGTGATCTGTCACATTGACGAAACCAAACCATCATGAAACACGCATACTCGCTGGCCCATCTGACAGCCATGGCATTGCCACCGGTGGATCTGATTGAAGTCGCAGGCAGAACAGGTTATGACTATGTGGGCCTGCGATTGAGCCGAGTGACCGATGTCGAGCCGCTCTACCCGATCATCAGCAGCAAAACCGCCATGGCCGCCACCAAGGCCGCTCTCGCAGCCACGGGTGTCAAGGTCTGGGACATTGAACTCGCACGCATGGACCCTGGCCATGATGCCGAGAGCTACATTCCCATGCTCGAAGCCACGGCTGAACTCGGCGCGCATCACGTCATTTGCCAGTTGCCCGACCCCAACCGCGAACGTGCGCATGAGCGTTTCGCCAAGCTGTGTGATTACGCCAAACCGCTGGAAATCACCATCAGCCTGGAATTCCCCTGGTGGACCGAGACCGGCAACCTGGAAACCGCCACTGCGGCGCTGAACGCGGTGCAACGCGACAACGCCGCCATGTTGATCGACATGCTGCATTTTTTCCGCTCCGGCTCCAGCCTGGAGGCACTGAAAGCACTGCCGCGTGAATGGTTCCGGTATGCCCACGTCTGCGACGGCCCCAAAACCATCGCGCCCGGGCTGGACAGTACCTTGCACGAAGCCCGCAGCCACCGCTACTTTCCGGGCGATGGCGAGTTTGGTGTCAAGGACATCCTTGCCTGCCTGCCTGACTCGATCATCTACGCGCTGGAAATCCCGGGCGACGCGCTGGTGGCTGAAGTCGGTTTTGAAGACTACGCCCGCCGCGCCCTGCAAACCGCGCAACGTCACCTCGATTGAAGTCACAGAGAAATATGTCGTCATTGCGAGGCGCGCAGCGACGCAGCAATCCTTGAAGTCCTGGATTGCCACGCTTCGCTCGCAATGACAAATTCGTCAACCTATCCACCCACAGGAGATACACCATGAGCACCATTCCTCCCGAACTGCAAAAAACCGCGATCAGCGCCGAACAGCGCGAAGAACTCGACAATGCCTTCGCCAAGGCCCGCGCCGCCCTGGCCATCATCGAAACCTATGACCAGGCGCGGGTTGACCGCCTTTGTCAGGCCATCGCCTGGGCTGTGTCGAACAAGAAGACCTTCACGCGTCTGGTCGCCGAAGGCATCGCCGAGAGCCGCCTGGGTGATCCGGACAGCCGCATGGGCAAACGCATGAAAATCCGCGGCATCCTGCGTGATGCGCTGCGCCAGAAGAGCGTCGGCATCATCGAGGAAATCCCGGAAAAAGGCATTGTCAAATACGGCAAACCCGCCGGCGTGATCGCCTGTATCGTGCCCACAACCAACCCCGACCTGACCCCCGCCGGCAACGCCATCTACGGCATCAAGGCGCGTGACGCGATCATCTTCTCGCCGCACCCGCGTGCCAAGAAGACCAGCTTTGAGACCGTGCGCCTGATGCGTGAAGCACTGGAAAAAGAAGGCGCGCCGGCCGACCTGCTGCAATGCCTGACCAAGGTCAACATCCCGATGTCCCAAGCCCTGATGGCCGAGGCGGATCTGGTGATCGCCACTGGTGGCCAGCCGATGGTGCGCGCTGCCTACAGCTCGGGCACCCCGGCTTATGGCGTGGGCGCCGGCAACTCGACCATGGTGATCGACGAGACCGCCAACATCGAAGAAGCCGCCATGAACACCCGTTTGAGCAAGACTTCCGACTTCGGCTCGGGCTGCTCGGCTGACGGCAACCTGATCATCCAGGAATCGGTTTTTGACGCGATGCTGGCCCAGCTGCAAAAAGAAGGCGGCTACCTGGCCAATGAGGAAGAAAAAGCCAAGCTGCGCAAAGCCATGTGGGACGACGAGAACCATCGCCTGGCCGACACCGTGGCCGTGGCGCCGCAGAAACTGGCCGAGGCCGCAGGCTTCTCCATTCCGGCTGACCGCAAGTTCATCATCGTGCGTGGTGACGGCATCGGCAAGGCCTACCCCTATTCGGGCGAGAAGCTCACCACGCTGCTGGCGGTCTACAAGTACGGCACGTTTGACGAAGCACTGACCATGATGCGCGGCATCTACAACGTGGGTGGCAAGGGCCATTCCTGCGGTATCTACTCGTTCAACCAGGACCACATTCACCAATTGGCCATGGCCGCACCGGTGAGCCGCATGATGGTGCGCCAACCGCAGTCCAAGGCCAACGCCGGCGCCTTCAACAATGGCATGCCCATGACCTCAAGCCTGGGTTGCGGCACCTGGGGCGGCAACGTCATCAGCGAGAACGTGCACCTCAAGCACTACATGAACACCACCTGGGTGTCGGTGCCAATCAAGGAAGACAAACCTTCTGACCAGGAACTGTTTGGCGAGTTTTACGATCCGTCGATGGAAGAGGGTGAGTTCACTTCCGAGGAAATGGCCAGCGCCTGCTGACAGGTCTCGTCATTGCGAACGCAGTGAAGCAATCCATGTCTTTCTGACGCCTGGATCTCCGCGCTTCGCTCGCGTTGACGTAATCGGGTTAAAGTGCCTGCCTGTGCCCCTGTGGTGCTGGCAGGCTTTTTTATTGGACTGAACAATGCAAACCAACAAACCTATTGAAGTAAATGGACAACCCATCGCCGGCGGCAAATTTCCGCTGGTGTGCACACCGCTGGTCGGGCGCACAACAGCCGCACTGATGGCCGAGCTGGCCGTGGTGCTGCCCAAGCAGCCCGACGTGCTGGAATGGCGGGTTGATTTTTTTGAAGCCATTGGTGACAGTGCGGCCGTGATTGCCGCAGCACGCGCGATCAAGCAGGCCGCTGGCAACATCCCCATCCTGTTCACGCGTCGCTCCACCATTGAGGGCGGCGAAAAAATCGCCTTGAACGAAGATCAGGTGATCGCCATGTACACCGCGGTGTGTGAGAGTAAGAGCATTGACCTGATCGACTACGAAATGGCCAATGACGCTGCCAACATAGCCCGGGTGCGAACGGTGGCCAAAGCCAATGGCATCAAGCTGGTGCTGTCGTTCCACAATTTCTCTTACACACCGGGGCTGGAAACACTGGCGGCTAAATTCCTGACTGCCGACCAGCTGGGTGCCGATGTGGCCAAAGTGGCCGTGATGCCACGCGACCTGGACGACGTGCTGACGCTGTTGACCGCCACGCGCGAAGCCGGCAAAAAGCTGCGCATTCCGCTCATCAGCATGTCGATGGGGCCCTATGGTGTCATGACCCGCATGTTTGGCTGGGCTTTTGGCTCCAGCCTGAGTTTTGCTGTGGGTGCCAGCAGCTCGGCACCAGGCCAAGTGCCGATCGAAGACCTGAACACGGTGCTGGCGATTTTGCAGAAGTCGATGGGCGGCAAGTGAGGTGTGCGAGCGCTGCTGGTGTTTCAGGATGTGAATAACGGAAACAGCAGCGTCACAGCCGTCCCGTGACCAGGGATGCTCTTGATGAGCACTTCGCCTTCGTGCTTGGTCATGATCTCCTTGACGATGGCCATGCCCAGGCCGGTTCCTGCAGCGGAAACATTTTCATTGACGCGGTAAAACCGTTCAAAAACCTTTTTCAAGTTTTCCTTATTCATGCCGATGCCCTGATCCTGCACGGTGATCCCGGCCATCTCAAGGTTGTTGACGACCACAGGTTTGGCATACCGGATGCTCACCGGGCTGTTTTTGTCGGAATATTTATAGGCATTGGTGATCACATTCAACAGGGCTTGGCTGGCCTTCGAAAAATCAATCCGGCAGTGTTGTGAAGGCATGTCGATGGTTGGCAGAGGTCTGCTATCGGGGGGCAAAAATTCTGTCACAACCTGTTCTACCAAAACCTGAAGATCCACGGATTCAAAGACAAAATCCTGACCGTCACCGGCTTCAATGCGGGCCAGATCAAGCAATTCATCCAGGATGCCTTTGATCCGTTGGGCCTGGCTCAGAATGATGTTGCTGAACTCTCCCCTGTGATTGGCGTTGAGTTCGGTGTCGGTCATTAGCTCGGCAAAACCCAGGATGCTGGCCATGGGCGAGCGGATCTCGTGCGCCGCCGTAGACAAGTAGTCGGACTTGAGTTTTTCAACCAGGGTTTCATGGGTGACGTCACGCAGACTGAGAACTTGCGAGATCGAATTGGCGCTGCTGGTGGTCAAGGTAGCCAACAGAACCCGCGAGTTAGGTTCGCGCGTGAAAAGCAGTTCTCTGGTGGATGCTGAAGATTTTTCGCTTCGCGCCCGCAGTAGGGGCAGGCCGCAGAATTTCTTGTCTGGCACACACACCGCATTCAATTGCTGAGTGAATTCCTCCTCGCACATCCCCAGCAA